>Ga0187860_1000005_pt1 | contig 219231 bp, 196 predicted proteins | sample June2016WEW_10_4_FD_132981 | JGI IMG/M metagenome (GOLD analysis project Ga0187860, IMG submission 132981) | Peatland microbial communities from SPRUCE experiment site at the Marcell Experimental Forest, Minnesota, USA - June2016WEW_10_40 | ecosystem: Environmental > Terrestrial > Soil >...
ACCCGGAGAGGCTGCACAGCTCGCTCGGCTACCTCCCACCGATCGAGTTTGAGGTCCTACACTCAGCACAGACCCAGACCTGACTCTTGCAAGCCTGGTCCGGAAAACGGGGTCAAGGTCAGTGTGGCAGGCGCACGGTGTCGCAGGGCCGTGGTCTGTCGCGATGTGAGCGACTTACCTTCGATACGGTCGAGACCGAGCCGAACGTCTTCACCCATTCTTCGCCTGTCTCTTGGTTCGAGGCTCTCTGAGGCGCGGCATCATCGGAGGTCACCGGCCAGCACTTCTTCCATCAGCCCGCGCCACGATGCGTCATCCTCGGGGTCGTGGTCGGGAACCAGATGCAGGCGTACGAACAGCGACGCCACAGCCGCTTTCTGCGTGTCAGGCCCCTCCTCGGCGGCCTCCGCGAGCAGACAGGAGGCCTGGACGGCACGAGTCAGCCGCTCCAGCTGACGCCGAAAATGGGCCGACGCGTGTGCAGAGTCGGACAGCGAATGTCGCAAGCGAGGCTCGAGCGCGTCGAGCGCGACGGCGACAGTCGCGCCGTCAGCACTCTCACCGGCAGAGGCCAGTACCCCACGGAGCCACTCGAGCAGATGATCGAACAAACCAAGGCGAGCGCAGTCACGGTGCACCTGGGCACACAACACGTTGTGGGCGCCCTCCCAGCTCTCGAATACCAACGCGTCGCGATAGAGACGAGGCAGCGGAGAGAAGTCCTCGATCGTGCCGTTGCCGGCTAGCACTTCTATCGCGCGGTGCACTACGTCGGTGGCCGTGATCGAGGTGAGGTACTTGTTCGCGTTCACGAGGATCCGATAGGAGGATGCCTCTATCTCGGTGGCCTGGTGACGGTCCAGGAGGTCGAGCAATCCGGTGAGTGCCATAGTCGAGGCCAACGCAGCGTGCTCCTCGACCTTCATCACCGCCAGGTGCTCGCCGACGATCGGGAACGACCCGATGGTACGCCCGAAAGCTGAGCGGCACCGGGCGAAGGTCGAGGCCTCGAGATAGGCACGACGCATGATCCCCGTAGAGCCGACCGCGTTGAGCCAGCGCGACGTGTTGAGGAGCTCCTCCACGGCTATGTGGAACCCCTCGTCGACCGGGCCGATCGGCCAGCCCCTGGCACCCTCGAAGTCGATCTCCGCCGACGCGAGACAACGCGTCCCGAGCTTTTCCTTCAGCCGCCGGATCCGAAATCCGTTCGGCGTCGTTCCATCGAGGCTTCTCGGCACCAGGAAACAGCCGAGGCCTCGCGTGCCCTCGTCTGCGCCCTCGGGACGCGCTGTCACAGCGAAGAGATCGGCGTCGGCCACCGAGCAGAACCATTTCTCACCAGTGAGCCGCCACAATCCGGGCTTTTCATCATCGGGTGTAGCGCGCGCCGCGTTGGCGCCGACATCGGAACCCCCTTGGATCTCGGTGAGGAACTGCGACCCTCGCAGGCAGCGCTCGTAGTCGGCCTGCTGGAGACCCGGCAGGTAGCGCGCCCTGAGCTCGGGCGAACCACGGTGCTCCAACGCCCGGACCAGGCCCGCCGTGCACACCACTGGACAGGCGTGTCCGCCTTCCCCGGCGTGCGACAACAAGTAGAACAACGCCGCCTGCTCGAAGGCGCCCTGGCCGTCTTCGTATGCGCCAAGCACCCCCGACGCCCAAACCGCCTGACCTGCAAGTCGGTACTCAGGATGGAACTCAACCTTCTCGACCCTTCGGCCTATGGCGTCGTAAGGAACGTGCGCCGGCAGATCGCGATGGCGCTCGAGCACATCGACCGCCGGATCGACCACCTCTGCGACCACCTGGCCGAAGGCTTTCAGGCGCGGCTCCATGGCCTCGGCTCGCGCGGCACCAGCATGGGCCACAAGAACCTCCCGCAAGTTGGGCGTAGCGACGTAGAAGTTGGTCGGACGCGATGCCCACCACCGCACAAGGTCACTCCGTCCGGGCTGTTCCTCGGCGATGATCCGCCTCCTTGCCTGTTGACTCTGCCGCCTTCCCCTCCATCACCGTCGTTGGTGGCGACAGGGTGGACCCAGATTACTGGGACCGATCTACCGGTGGCGCTGGTGATCATCCCCGTGGGTCATGCGGCGCCGCACGACGGGCTGACCGGCTCGGCCGCGACCGGGCTCTGGGCAACGGTGCTGTGGCGACCCGCCCTGTTGTCGACACGCGACCAGGATCTCCTCGGAGTGGATCTGGTCGTGCTGGTCCTCGTCGACGTCGTCGCCTCTTTCGTCGGAGCGCGCATCGAATCCGAGCGTGTCGCCCACGAGCGCGGCGGGCTCGCTACTAGCCGACGCGTGCCCATAGCACGCACGCTTTGCGTCAGCCTGCACTTCAGCTAGATCGTGTTCGACATGACCCAATTGACTGAATACTGTTCTCTTCTGTGAACTTGGCCCTGTCCAAGCGCGGGGACTACGTCGTACGCTCGGCCATTTCCCTCGCACGGTCCTACGGGGCGGGTCGTCCGAAGAAGCTGCGAGAGGTGTCTGCCGAGATGTGCGTGCCTCGCACTTTCGTCTCCCAGATCCTGGGCGACCTGGTACACGCCGGGCTCGCAGTCTCCTCGTTCGGCAAGATGGGCGGTTACCGCCTCGCCCGCCCCCCGGCCGAGGTCAGCCTGCTCGAGGTGGTGGAAGCAGCCGAAGGGTCGCTCGTCTCGAGCCGCTGCGCGTTCGGAGACGGGCTGCCCTGCTGGAACGCCGTATGCCCGCTTCACGAGATCTGGGGCGAGGCAGTGGCGTCGCTGCGTTCGATCCTTGCCACCACCAGCCTGGAACAGCTCGCGGAGAGGGACCACGCCATCGAGGCGGGCATCTATCCGGTCCCCACCGACGCCCACCGGTCAAGGGCAAGGACAGCTCCCTCCGCGGCGTCCGCCTGACGGATCCCTCGAGGACGGAAGGTAGCTGGCGCCTCCCTGCACGAGTTCCTCTTTGACTTCAACTTCGACGGGACGACTCGCGCCATCACTCGACGACACGGCTTGCGGCAGATTCGACAACACGACCGGCGCCCGTCACTCGACAGCACGACTCACGGGACCAGAGGTCGAGCGTCGCGGCATTGATGGGCGTCGCGGCACATCGACGATCACGCTCTGGCATTGAGCGCGAAACGCCATCTGCTGCACCAAGGTCCGATAACTTCACGACCTACACGGCTAGCATCCCCGACAATGAGGGTGACCTGACGTGCCGGAGCAGGTGGCGTTCCGAGCTGTCCGCGCCAGCGTAGCGTCAAGCCTCGCGGTCATCGCCCTGGTCGTCGTCTACGGGCTGATACCCGGCCACTACCCCTTGGCACCGGCGCCATATTTCGCTCTGGCGGGCGTGGGGGCGTTCGTCGTCATGACGGGCGCGCGTCTTCCCTGGCGAGCCCTTGTACACAGGCCGTCTTTCGTACCCTTCGTCTTCACTTGGTCGGTGATCGACGTCGCGCTCGTGTCCGCCTGCATCACCGTGAGCGGGGGCAGCCACTCGGACCTGTACCTCATCTTCGTCGTCATAGCCATATCCAGAGTGGGTGTGCCTTATCCGCGCCTCGCGCGTGTCGCGCTGACGACGTCGATGCTGATCACCTACGCCATCGCCTTGGCGGTCGTCGGGTGGCACATCGGCACCGCCACAGTCCTCCTGCGGCTGGGCATGATCGCAATCACCGCCGGCGCATCGGACATCATGTCGATCACATTCACGCGTGCGCTGCACGTTCGCAACCGGAGCATCTCGGAATCCGAGCTACGGCCGCCGACCTGGAGCCGCGAGGCTGTCACCCGCAGCGAGGCCGGCCCGCTCGGCGAGGACGCAGTCGTGAGCTGGGCGGCGAACGCCGTGCCCGAGAATCAGCCTCGCCACGGCGCGCGTTCCCCCTCGCTCATCACCCCGGCTTCTCACGCCACGGTCGTAATGGACGCCCAGGGCCAGATCCTCGAGGCGAACGACCAGCTCGGCCGCTTGTTCGGCTACGACCCCGAGGAACTTATCGGCATGTCCATCGAGTCGCTGATCGGCGAGTCTTCCCGACGACTTGCCGCTGTCCACCGCGTCGCCCACGCCGACGATCCCCGGACCCTCGGCGTGGGCGACGCGCAGGAAACGAAAGGCCTTCGCAAGGACGGGAGCGAGTTCCCCATCGAAGTCGGCCTGGAGCCACTCGACACTCAAGGCGGCTTCTTCGTAGCCGCGACGGTACGTGACGTGACCGAGCGACGAGAGCTCGAGCGTCGCCTGGCGCACCAGGCTACGCACGACGACCTGACTGGCCTTCCGAACCGTGCCCAGTTCGTGGTGCGCCTCGACGACGCCCTTGCCCGCACCCCCGTGGGTTCTTCCCAGATCGCCGTGTGCTTCTTGGACGTCGACCACTTCAAGTACGTGAACGACAGCCGCGGTCACACGATCGGGGACGCGCTAGTCACCGAGGTCGCCCGCCGGATCGCGTCGACCGCAAGAGCGGGCGACCTCGTGGCGCGCTTCGGAGGCGACGAGTTCGCCGTCCTCGTGGAGAACCTCGCCGACCGCCAGGGAGCGGTCACCCAGGCCTGGAGGCTGCTAGCCACCTTCGACCGTCCCTTCGTCGTAGAGAGCGTGGAGTGCTACTTGTCCGCGAGCGTGGGTATCGCCTTCGGGGGACGTGGCGACGACCCGAACGACTTGCTACGCGACGCCGACGCGGCGATGTACCACGCCAAGCAGCGAGGCCGCGCCAGGGTCGAGCTCTTCGACGACAGCTTGACCGCCCGGGCAGTCGACAGGCTCGAGATCGAATCCGCGTTGCACCAAGCGCTGCTGGACGAACAGCTCTCGCTGGTGTTCCAGCCGTTGATGAACCTCTCCGACAGATCGGTGCTCGGCGTGGAGGCTCTCCTACGGTGGGAGCATCCCGGTCGCGGCATGATCCCCCCGATGGCGTTCGTCCCGATCGCCGAGGAATCAGGTCTCATCTTGCAGATTGGACGGTGGGTCCTGACACGCGCCTGTGAACACGCGACACGCTGGATCGAGCGGGGGCTGCTCCCTACACCATTCGTGCTCAGCGTGAACGTATCGAACCGCCAGCTCGAGCACGACCAGCTCGTAGCAGAGGTTGCTGCTGTCCTCGAATCGAGCGATCTGCCTCCGAGATGTCTGGTCGTGGAGATCACAGAGAGCTTCTTCATGCGAGACCTGGGCGCCGCGGTGCGCAGGTTGAGAGCACTCAAGGAGCTCGGAGTGCGCATCGCCATCGACGACTTCGGCACCGGTTTCTCCTCGCTCAACTCGCTCTCTCAGCTCCCCATCGACGTCGTGAAGATCGACAAGTCGTTCACCGACACTCTCGGGACCCGAAACGACGCGATCATCGGCGCTCTGGTCGAAGTGGCGAACGCTTTCGAGCTGAAGGTCGTCGCCGAAGGCGTGGAGTCCGAGGACCAGGCGCAGCGCCTCTTGGGACTCGGTTGTGGGTTCGGGCAGGGCTACCTCTTCGGCAAACCTGTTCCCGCTTTCGGCATCGAGCGCATGTTCAGCTCGCAAGCCCGAGCGGGTGTGCCGAGCGCCATGGTGCCCGGCACGATCACCCTGCCGCACCCGGACGCGGGGCTATACCCCATTCGCAGCGCCACTTGATCCCCGGTTCCAAGCGAACCAACTCCGCTCCGGAACGGAGGGCGTCGGGGGAACAGGTCATCGGCTCGACGGCCAACGACGTTCGTCGGCGCGAGCTGGGAACCACCGCGTCGCCCGTGTAGGCCATGACATAACGGAAGCGTTCGTCCATCCACACCGTGACCCCGTGACGCCCTGCGGGCTCGTCGATCTCTACACGCGCGATCCCGTCGAGATCGCGGGCCAGGTCCGTGAAAACAGTGTCGAGACAGGTCGACCCGATCATGCGCCCGTCGGTGAAGTCGAACTCGGTTCCCGTGACGATGGTCTCGCCGGTCGGCAGGCCGCGCTCGTCGGTCACCAGGCGACGCCGGGCGGGCAGGCGCAAGTGGGCGAAGTCGACCACGGGCGTTCCGACGGTTACGTAGGGATGGAACCCGAGGCCGAACGGCGCGGGGTGTTGGTCGGTGTTGATCACCTCGGTCGAGACCACCAGTCCACTCCGTGCGAGCCGGTACTCGAGAGAGAGCTCCAGCCGCCACGGGTATCCGGGCTGGGGATGCAATGTGCACGAGAGGACGATGACGTTCTGTGCGCGTGAGACGAGCCGCCACGGTAGCCAACGCACGAGGCCGTGGATCGCACAATTGCGCTCGGGCTCGTCCAGCGCGGCTTGGCCGTGGCGACCTTCGATGCTGTAACGACCGTCGCCCAGTCGGTTCGGCCAAGGTGCGAGCACCTGTCCACGTCCCGCCGAACAGACGTCCCTCTCACCGAACCCGTCCACGACCTCGGCACCGTCTACGGTGTAGACGCGTAGTGTCGCCCCGACCTCGGTGACGACCACACGTTGTCGCCCGTACCCGATCTCGTGTTGCTGGCCCGAGGGCGGCACCGCTGTTGAGGTCGGGGTGGTCATTGGCCCCGGTATGGTAGTTCGAGGAGCGGGGCGCGCCTTGTGAAGACGAGCGGGAGGTCCTGGTGCAAATCCTGGTCACCAACGACGACGGGGTCCGCGCGCCCGGGATCGCAGCTCTAGCCGCCAAGGTGGCGCAGGCAGGTCACGAGGTCTTGGTGGTGGCGCCCTTGGTCGACTACAGCGGAGCCGGCGCAGCGGTCGGGCCCGTCCATTCGCGAGACGGCGTCGACTATCAGTCACACGTCATCGAGGGGTTGGGCGACGTGCCCACCTACGGCATCGACGGGCCTCCCGCGCTGGCGGTCATCCTCGCCTGTCTCGGGAGCTTCGGTCCTCGCCCGGAGATCGTGATGTCGGGCATCAACCACGGGGTGAACGTGGGACGTTCGGCCATGCACTCGGGAACCGTCGGAGCGGCGCTCACGGGTGCTCACTTCGGCCTGCGCAGCCTGGCGGTCTCGATCAAGTGGGGCGACGATCCGGTTCCCTGGAGCTCGCCGGCTCGCCTCGCCGTGGCCATGATCCCGGTGCTCGCCGCGGCCCCGCCCAGGACCACCTTGAACCTGAACGTCCCCGACGTCGAGCTCGATGCGCTGCGGGGGCTGCGCCACGGCCGGCTCGGCAGCGGCGGCGCCATCCGTTCCGCGGTCCACGACACAGGCACGGGCGTGCTACCGCACGGGACGCGCCCCCCGTTTCCTTCCGGGACCCTCCGCCTGGATCTCACGCCCTTGGGGAGCAGCCTCGACGTCGGCCCTGACACCGACGCGGGCCTCGTGGCGCACGGCTTCGCCTCGCTCACGCCGCTGGTCGGGGTACGCGAGGCCGGGGACGAGGCCAAGGCCACCATGGTGGGCGCCATGGATGCCCTCTACCGGCTCGTCGGGGTGGGTCCGGGCTGCGACATCGCCGAGGAGGTCGAAGAGACCGAAGAGGATCTGGCCATGGGCTAGCAACGCGACCGCCGGTGGGCGTCGGCCGCGAGATGGCACCTAGAACGCCTGATCCCCGGGTCCGACCGACGCTCCCGGAGACCTCAGGTGTCTTCCGGTATCTTCCAGGCGTGAGCGTGTCCAGCCCTGAGCACCGTGATCCTGTCGATCCGAGCAATTCCGAGCCGCAGGCCCGAGCTTCCTCCGGGCAGAAGGTGCTGCAAGACGACGAGAAGCCGTGCCGGCGGGAGATCCGAGCGATCTCTGCCATGTTCGACCGCAGGCCCTTCACCGAGGGTTGGCTGGAGATCGAGGACCTCCGCCTCTCCTATGAGGTCCACGGCACCGGACCGCGGGTCCTGGTGTTCCTCCATGGGCTATTGCTCGACGCCCAGATGAACAGGAGGCTCGCCGACGACCTGGCCGAGCGGGGACATCGGGTGATCCTGTTGGACATGCCCGGTCACGGGCACTCCGACAAACCGCGTCTGGCATGGGCGCACCGGATCGACTCCTACGCCCACCACGTCGTTGCCCTGCTCGACGAGCTGGGCCTCGACGAGGCCGTGGTGGGCGGGGTCTCGTTGGGGGCGAACGTCTCGTTGCAAGTGGCCGTGCAGGCCCCAGGGCGCGTTCGCGGCCTCCTGGTCGAGATGCCCGTCCTCGAATGGGCGGTACCCGCCACCGCCGTCATCTTCGTGCCTTTGCTGCTCGGGCTTCACTGCGCGGCTCCACTGGCTCGGTTGCTCGGCAAGGTCGCCCGACGGATCCCACGCACGCGGATCGGGACCATCGACAGCTTCGTGAGCGCCGCCACCTCGGAGCCCGAGGAGGCGGTCGCGGTGCTCCACGGGATGCTCGTCGGTCCCATCGCCCCGACCTACGACGAACGCCGTGCCATCGAGGTGCCGACGCTCGTGATCGGTCACAGGGTGGACGTCGTCCATCCCTTCACCGATGCCAATCACCTGGCTCGGCAGCTGCCTCACGCTCGTCTGCTCGAGGCGCGCTCGGTGCTCGAGTTGCGAATGAACCCGCAACGTCTCACCGGCCACATAGCCGATTTCCTCGACGAGGTGTGGAGCCCACCCCCTTTGAGCCAAGACCCCTCCCCTTTGAGCCAAGACCCCTCCACAGGAGCTGCGGGAGCCCAGGCGCACGGAGCTTGAGCGGCCGCGAAAGCGCGCAGCCGGAGGCTCTTCGAGTGCTACCTGCCGTGAGATCTCGGCGCCCGGTCGAGGCCGTCGCCGACAGTGCCTGGTCGGCCACCTCCGGCGGGTTCCGCAGAAACGACCCGGAGGGCCGTGACCCCGCCGGAGGCAGCCTGGAGATACGTCCCAGGTGGGCGGCACTCCGGACGTACCCCGGGGACCCGATCGGTTCTCGCCGCTCTGATCCCGCAGCCAGCATGCCGTTTCACTCGCGTTCGGTCAAAAGGCCGAAGGTCCCGAAGCGCCGGCGCCGGTCGGGAGGGTTCAACAGCACGCTTTGCCTCGCTCTTGGACGCCCGCCGTCTCAGTCCCAGCCGTCTCGGTTGGCAGCTCGCTCGCGCTTGCGAACAGAACGGCGCCGTTTCTCCTCAAGACGCCGCACCCTCGCTGCGGCCGACGGGGCAGTGGGTATCCGGGCATGTTGGACGCGCAAGGCACCGGCCAGACGATCGGCCAGACGGTGCAGCGCGATCTCGCGGTTTCGCGCCTGGGAGCGTTGCTCACCCGATACAGCCCTCACGGTCGGGCCGAGACGTTCGAGCAGCCGCGCGCGCTGGCGCGGACCGAGTGAAGCCGAACCCTCGACGTCGAAACGGACCTCGACGCGAGTACTCGAGCGGTTCGCATGCTGGCCTCCGGGACCGCCGCTGGTAGTGAAGCGCCACTGCAGCTCTTCTAGGGGGATCGCGAGGTTGCGCGTCACCCGTAGCACCTCGCTCGGCGTGCTCGTGGCGCTCCGGGCGGCGGTCATGGCACCACAGATTCGGCTACGACGGGGTTCTCGAGGATGCCTATGCCTTGGATCGCTATCCGCACCACATCTCCGACTCGCAACCACTTGGGGGGGTCGAAGCTCGCACCCACGCCGGCCGGCGTCCCTGTGGAGATGACGTCTCCGGGCTCGAGCGTGAACGCGCCCGACAGGTGCTCGATCATGTCCCAGCACGAAAAGATCATGTCGTCGGTCGATCCTTCTTGGCGCAGCTCCTCTCCCACCCACGTGCGTACGCGGAGCCTGTGAGGGTCGCCGACTTCATCGGAGGTGACAAGCCAGGGCCCGAGGGGGCCGTGGGTGTCGAAGGACTTCCCCATCGTCCACGTCTGCGTTCGCCACTGCCAGTCACGCACGCTCACGTCGTTCATGACCGTCCATCCCGCCACCACCCCGGGAGCGTCGGCTCTGTTCACGTGCCTGCAGCGGCGACCGATCACGAACGCGAGCTCGCCCTCGTAGTCGAGGAAGTTGGACACACGCGGGAGCTCGATGCCCTGCCCGGGGCCGATCACGCACGTCCGCTGCTTGTTGAACCACACCTGGTGCTCCGGTATGTCGCTGCCCATCTCTGCAACGTGGGCCCGGTAGTTCAATCCGATCGCCAAGACCTTCGCCGGGCGAGGCACGGGAGCGAGCAGGCGGGCGGACTCCAACGGCACGCGCCGCGCGTTCGTGCGCGCCGACGCCTCGGCTCGCTCGAGGGCCTCTTGACCGACCCCGAGCAGATCGCACATGTCCCCAGGCAGGCCCACGACGGGGTCCGTCAGATCGACGATCTCCTCCCCCACCAGCACGCCAGTGCGCACCGTCTCGGTGCCGACCGCCCCGACGCGGCCCTTGGCACCGGCAGCGCGGTCGGTGTCGTGGGAGCCCGGAATGAACGACACGAGTCGCACCCACGACACCGTACAGACTCGGCCACCACGCCACGGTGCGCGTGATTCGAAGCTCCGAAGAAGACATAATCGGGCGATGCCCCACTACGAAAAGCCCGGCTGGTTCACCGCCCACGTCTCCAACAACATCGTCGCCGGCTTGACGAGGCTGGGGCTGAGCCTCAAAGGATCACGAGTGCTGAAGGTTCGCGGACGCAAGACCGGCCAGTGGCACAGCACGCCGGTGAACCTCCTTACGCTCGGCGACGAGCGTTACCTCGTCGCACCCCGAGGCGAGACGCAGTGGGTGCGCAATTTGCGCGTCGCGGGAAGAGGTGAGCTGTCGCTGGGTCGAAGGACCGACCCCTTCACAGCGCTGGAGCTCACCGAGGCCGAGAAGCCCCAGATCCTTCGCGAGTACCTGAAACGATGGAAGACCAAGACGAGCATCTTCTTCGAAGGTACAGGCCCGGATTCACCTGAAGAGGAGCTGCGCCGCATCTCCCCGGAACACCCGGTGTTCCGCATCACGGCCCGGTGTGGATGAAACCCAGCGATCTCGGTCACTCGCGCTAGGACCCGGGCGACTTCGACGCATCCGGGTTCGTCTCTGGGTTCCTCGACGGCGGACCCCCCGACCCCGCAGACCCGTCCGACCCGGACGGCTGGCCCAACGGTGCGACGGGATCCGGCGCCTGGGCCGGTGGGCGGCTGGGCAGCACCACGAGCGCTATGAGCCCACCGGCGGCGGCGACCACCGCCCCGGCGCTCACCGCGAGGTCCGCGCCACTGACGAAGGCACGGTGGGCGACCGAAGCCAAGGCCGCTCCACGCACACCTCCGACGTGGGCGGCCACGGCCAGCGCCCCGCCGAGCGAGCCGTTGATGAGCGACAGCACGGACCGAGGGATGGCCTGGTGCGCGAGGACGGGGTGCAACACGCCCTGGTAGCGAGCAGCGAGCAGGCTGCCTAGCACCCCGACGCCTAGCGCCCCGCCGAGCTGGAGCATCGAGCCGTTCGTGGCCGATCCCACACCGGTGCGCTCGAGGGGTAAAGACCCCATCACCGACTCGATCGACGGAGCCAATGCCAGGCCCGTGCCGAACCCCAGCAGGAACAGGGCTGCGAGCGAGTCGGTGTAAGTACCGTGGACCGTGATGCGCGACAGCATGCCGAAGCCGACTGCGATCGTGCCCATCCCTGTGACCACCACCACCTTCGTGCCGAGCCGACGCACCAGCAAGCTCGACGCGGGGGCAACCACAAGGATCGTGAGAGCTGTGGGTGCCACGCGCAGACCCGCCTGAAAGGCGCTGTAGCCGAGCGAGAACTGCAGGTACTGGGTCAGGAGGAAGAGGCCCCCGAACAACGAGAACATCACGAGCGACATGGATCCGATGGCTGCACTGAACCGCCGCGAGGAGAAGAACGACAGGTCGAGCATCGGGTGGCTCGAGCGCTTCTCCCAGAAGACGAAGAACGCGAGCACCACTATCCCGCCCCCGACCGCTCCCAAGATGAGCGGTGACGACCAGGTACGGTTCGGCGCCTCGATGATCCCCCACAACAGCAGCCCCATGCCGACCACCGAGAACACCACGCCCCACGGATCCGGGCGCCGGCTCCGTGGGTTCTTCGAGTCCGGGACGAACCAAATCGAAGCGGCGAGCCCCAAAGCTGCGATGGGAACGTTCACCAGGAAGACCGATCCCCACCAGAAGTGGGCCAGGAGCCATCCTCCCAATATCGGGCCCAGCGACACCCCGATCCCGGTGGTCCCCGACCAGATTCCGATGGCGCGCGCCCTCTCGCGCTCGTTGTTGAAGACGTTGGTGAGGATCGACAGAGACGACGGCATGATCGCCGCCCCGCCGATACCCATGAACGCGCGCGACGCGATCAACGTGCCCGGTGAACGGCTGAACGCCGACGCGGCAGACCCCATGGCGAAAAGCGCCAGACCCACAACGAAGATGCGCTGACGGCCGATTCGGTCGCCGAGGCTGCCCAGCGACAGCAAGAGCCCCGCCAAGACGATGGCGTAGGCGTCGACGATCCACTGCAGCTGGGTGGAAGACGCGTGCAGGTCGCGGACTATGGCCGGCAACGCCACGTTCAGGATCGTGTTATCCAAGCTGACGATGAGCAGGCTCACGCACAGCACGGCGAGAGTGACCCACCGCCGGTCCCGGGTCGGGGTTCCGAACGGGCCGTTGCGCGACACCTCGGCCCGCGTCGTCAGGCCCATGGCCCACTACGGTAGGACACGGCCCATAACGGACCTAATCTGACCGGGTGACCGAAGAAGACGCGTACAACAAGGACGGCGAGCACGAGCCGCAAGGGGCGCTCTCCGACGAAACCGCGGACACCGACGAAACCGCGGACACCGACGAGCGCCCTACGGCCGGTTACGAACCTAAACCCGCACAACCTGGCGCTCCGGCATGGGGCACACCGTCGCTGCCTACCTACCCCCCGCAACCACTTCCGAGTTCTGGCTACCCGCCACCGCCGCCCGGCTACCCGCCACCGCCGCCCGGCTACCCGCCACCGCCGCCCGGCTACCCGCCACCGCATCCCGGCTACCCGCCACCGCCGCCCGGCTACCCGCCACCCTTGTACCCCGCGCCCAACCCATGGGAACAGCCCGGGCCCGGGGGCTCGAGCCAACCTCCGTACCCACCAGGTGGTGGCTTTGATATCGCCCCGGGGGAGCCTTCGACAGCGGCGGGGCCGAGCTCCGGTGTCGGTCAGCCCACGACGACACAGAAAGGCCGCCACAAGGTCGTCCTCGTGGTGGTGGCCGTGGTCGTGGTCGCCGGGCTCCTGGCGGGAGGCGGGGTGTGGCTCTTCGGTGGTTCGAGCTCACCGAGCTCACCGAGCTCGTCCCCGGTCTCGGCTCCGATCTCAACGACTGCTAGAGCAGTCCTCGAGCGCGCCCTGGCGAACGCTCGAAGAGCCGGAAGCTTCCACTACGTCTCGGTCTCCAACAGCAGCTTGACCGGCACGTTCTCGACGGTCGGCGATGCCGGTCGCAGTTCGGGCAAGCAGGAGATCACCACGAACAGCCCGAACGGCACGGCACACTTCACGGTCATCGTCGTTGGGACCGCGTGCTACTTCCAGGGCGACTCTCTGGCGATGCAGCAAAACCTCAACGTGGACGCCGCGGTGGCACAAGCCCACGCCGAGCAGTGGATCTCCCTGTCCCCTTCAGATGCGCCCTACGCGTCCGTCTATGCGGCGGTCAACACCCACGACGCGCTTTACGAGAACATCGCGTTCAAACCGCAACGCGACACGGGAACGAGCACGATCTCGGGCCGGCGCGTCAGGACGATCGGCGGGGCGCCGACACCGGTGAAGATATCCGGCCAGCCGAGCCTGGCGATCAAAGGCATCGCGACGCTCGAGGTGTCCGCCACCACCCATCTCCCTGTGCACTATTCCGAGAGCGGCACCCTGAGCACGAACGGGCAGAGCGAGCACAAGTCGTTCACGATGACGTTCAGCGATTTCGGAAAGGAAGTCTCGGAGACCCCTCCCTCTGGCGCAGTCCCGTTCTCGTCGCTCGGCGGCACCGGCGGGGGGGGTGGCACCTCCACCTCGCCGAGGCTCGTCACGTCAGCCCGGCTCTGACCGTTTTGGCATCAGCGGCCCCGACCTAGTCCTCTGACCTGCCCCGACCTGGCCCTCGACCCTGACCGCGCCTTGGTCCAGTCAGGAGCGCTCGCGGTAGCGCCATACGGCGATCGGCATGAACACGACGAATATCCCGGCGGTCCACGCGAGGGATTGACCGACAAGGCTGGCGGTCGGCCCGCCCACCATGAGCGCGCGACTGGCGTCGATGAGGACGCCCAGAGGCTGGTGGGTGACGAACCCCTGGAGCCATCCCGGCATGTCGTAGACCGGCACGAACGCGGGAGACGCAAAAAGAAGCGGAAAGAGAATCGGGAACGCTATGACCTGTGCGGTCTCGCTGTTCGACGCCGAGAGGCCGATGACGGCAAAGCACCACAGCAACGCATACGCGAAGACGAGCCACAGTGCCACCGCCGCTATGAACGCCAATCCACCTGTAGGGAAATTGAAACCCACCAGCGCTCCCATGGCGGTCATCACGACGATGACCAATACGTTGCGAATCAGGTCGGCGATGGTCCGGCCGGCCAGGACGGCGAAGCGGACCATGGGAAGGGCCCGGAACCTCTCCACAAGTCCTGTCTGCAGATCCTCGGCAAGTCCGACCGCCGTACCGATACCGCCGAAGGAGATCGATTGGGCAAAGATCCCCGCCATGAGGAAATCGACGTAAGGCAGCCTTGCGCCGGTGGGCAGCGTTCCACCCAACTTGACCGCACCTCCGAAGACGTAGCGGAACAACAGCACGAACATGATCGGCTGGACAGTGGAGAAGAAGAGCGCGTCCGGAGTCCGCTTGAAGCGGATCAGGTTGCGCTTGGTGATCATGAGCACGTCCGAAATCGCCCAGTAGAGCTGGCTCCCCGTGCTCGGCTCGGATGGTGACGACGTGAAGTCGGCGGTCTTGGGAGTCGAGGTGGCAACGGTCACCGTGCAGCTCCATCTGGAGACGTGGCGGAGACCTGACGGGACTGTCTTGTCCGGCGGCGTCGGGACCGCCGACCTTTGGCGTCGGTCCCGGGACCATCCAGGGACGATGTCCCGTCCTCGGAGCCTTCCTCGGTCGGCTTACCGGTGATCGACAGGAAGACGTCGTCGAGGCTGGGCTCTCGCAGCCGGAAGACGGTCGGGCTGAGGGCGTGGCGGTCGAGGAGGCGCAGGACCTCGATCGCGGCTCTGGGGCCGTCGTCCACGGGTAGCTCGACCAGGGACCCGATCACGCTCGGCGTCCTCGTGGCCGCCTGTGCGAGGACCTGCGCGGCACGCTCGGCTGTGGCCGCATCCACCATCCCCACGTCGAGCACGGTCGTACCCATGTCGGCTTTCAGCTTCTCAGGAGTCCCCTCGGCGATGACACGGCCACGGTCGACGACCACGACACGGCGCGCGAGGCGGTCGGCCTCCTCGAGGTACTGCGTGGTGAGAAGGACGGTGGTGCCACCTCCCACCAGACCCTCGATCATCTCCCAGACGTCGTTGCGGCTGTGGGGGTCGAGGCCCGTGGTCGGCTCGTCGAGGAACAGCACGGGCGGGCGGGCCACCAGGGCCGCTGCTACGTCCAGGCGGCGGCGCATGCCCCCCGAGTAGGTCTTGAGCGGCCGGCCGGCTGCCTCAGCGAGCCCGAACTGCTCGAGCAGCTCGCCCGCTCTCTGCGCCACGACCTCATGGGAGAGTCGGTTCAACCGTCCGACCATGGTCAGGTTCTCGCGGCCGGTGAGGTAGGGGTCCACCGCCGCGTTCTGTCCGGCGAGCCCGATCAACGTGCGGACCAGCGCGGCCTCTGTCACTACGTCATGGCCCAGGACGCGACCCCTACCGCCGTCCGGCGCGAGGATCGTGGTCAGGATGCGCACGGCGGTCGTCTTGCCCGCGCCGTTCGGTCCGAGCAGCCCGAACACCGTTCCTTCCTCGACGGCGAAGCTCACACCGTCGAGAGCACGCACATCACCGCCGAAGGTCTTCTCGATCCCCTCGGCCTCGATCGCATAGCTCATCGCGCACACGCTACCTGCGGCGTCCCCTGACCATTCCCGACCCGGCCACCAGCACGGTCCCTACGCCTCGATGTGCTGGTTGTAACGCAGCAACACCACCGAATGGGCGGTGAGGTTGACGGTGGTCACTCGAACCACACGATGTCCGAGGTGGGCGGTGTTCAGCAACTGCTCCCAGATCCCCGGCCACTCGAGTTGTGGCGTCGTGTAAAGACGCGACTTGGTGCCCCCGTTCAACAGCAACAACAACGTGTCGCCGTAGATCCTCCTTCCGCGCTCGTCGACATCGTCGACGGCCCGGCCCGCCAACAACATCCCGAACGTGTGGGTGTCGGGGTCCGACCATTCTCGGTCTGTCATCTCCTGCCCGTCGGGTCGGACCCACGTGACGTCGCGTATCGCACCGGGTGGGAGCGCCTTGCCCGTGAAGAAGTCACGCCGTCGTAGGACCGGGTTCGCCCGCACGATGGCCGCCAGCTCACGGGTGAACATGAGCAGATCTGTCGCCGCGTCATCGAGGTCCCACGAGAGCCAGCTCAGAGGATTGTCCTGACAGTACGCGTTGTTGTTGCCCTGGCGGCTGTGGCCGATCTCGTCGCCCGAGAGCAACATCCTCACACCCTGGGAGAAGAAGACGGTTGCCAGCATGCTGCGCTTGACATGTTCCCGGAGGCGCTGGATGCGAACCGACTCGGTGGGACCCTCCACTCCCCAGTTGCTCGAGTAGTTCTCGTCGGCACCGTCGTGGTTGTCGTTGCCGTTGGCCTCGTTGCGCTTGTGCTCGAAACCCACGACGTCGCTCAACGTGAACCCGTCGTGACAGGCGACGAAGTTCACGCTCGCATAGGTTCGCCGTCCGCTGGGCGCGAATATGTCGCTCGACCCGGTGAGGCGCGACGCCAGCTCGGGGACCTGGCCCGGGTCGCCGCGCCAGAACCTGCGCACGCAGTCGCGAAATGCCCCGTTCCATTCCGCCCAGCCGGGGGGGAACCCACCGAGGTGATAGCCGCCGGGACCGACGTCCCACGGTTCTGCGATCAGCTTCACCTGCGAGAGCACGGGATCCTGCTGGATGATCTCGAAGAACGAGCTGCGCTGCTCCTCGATACCGCGGATCAGCACGGGAGCAAGGTCGAAACGAAACCCGTCCACGTGCATGTCCGTCACCCAATAGCGCAAGCTGTCCATCACCAGAGCCATGGTCCTCGGATGGACGATGTTCAAAGTGTTGCCGGTGCCGGTGAAGTCCAAGTGGGTACGCGCGTTGTCGGGGTCGAGCCGGTAGTAGACGCTGTTGTCGATGCCGCGGAGCGACATCGTGGGGCCGTTCTCGCTCCCCTCGGCGGTGTGGTTGTAGACCACGTCGAGGATCACCTCCAGCCCGGCGCGGTGGAGCGTCTTAACCATCGACTTGAACTCACTCACCTGTTGCCCCATGTGACCAGTGGCATAGCCGGTGTGGGGGGCGAAGAACGCTATGGGGTTGTATCCCCAGTAGTTGGTGAGTCCTCGATCGACGAGCTGGCGCTCGGGGACGAAGTGGTGAACAGGCATGAGCTCCACCGCGGTGACCCCCAACGAGACCAAGTGGTCGATCACCGCGTCCGAGGAGAGCCCCAAGTACGTGCCACGCAAGTGCTCAGGTACACCGGGATGCCGGATGGTCATTCCCCGCACGTGGCACTCATAGATGATCGTGCGGTTCCACGCCGTGTGAGGACGGCGGTCGTCGCCCCAGGTGAAGGCCTGGTCGATCACCATGCAGCGTGGCACGAAGGGAGTCGAATCGCGCTCGTCGCAGGACGCGTCCCCCGCTCGGTCGCCTACCTTGTACCCGTAGAGCTCGTCGGACCATTGGAACGGGCCGCTAATAGCCTTCGCGTACGGGTCCAAGAGGAGCTTGGCCGGGTTGAAACGGTGACCCGCCTCGGGTTCATATGGGCCCTCGACGCGATAGCCATAGAGGGTGCCGGGTCGGGCGTCAGGCAGGTAACAGTGCCACACCCGGTCCGTGGCATCAGGCATGGTGATGACCGAGGAGGGCTTCTCTTGCGAGGGTGAGTCGAAGAGGCACAGTTCGACCCCGGTCGCGTGCTCCGAGAAGAGCGCGAAGTTCACCCCCTCCCCGTCCCACGTGGCTCCGAGAGGAAAATGGCTCCCGGGCCACACCCTCACGGGCACCGTACGCGCTTCCCTACTGCCAGGGTCATGCGGGAGGCTCGTGCTTGAGCACGACGATGGCAAGGGGCGGGGCGGTCACGCGTGCCAAGTTGGGTCCGCCCTCCCAAGTGACAGGCTGGGTGAGGACCTCGCCCAGATTGCCGATACCGCCTCCGCCATAGTCATGCGCGTCGCTGTTCAGAAGCTCGCGCCAGCGGCCGTCGGCGGGCACCGCGACCACTATGTCGTTGCGCGGAACAGGCGTGAAATTGCACACCACGAGAACAGGGCCCGACGCGTCGGCCCGCGCGTGTCGCAAGAAAGCAAGGACCGAGCTTGGCGCTTCGTCCCCTATGAGCCACTCGAAACCGTCGGGCTCGCAGTCGAGCTCGTGGAGAGCCGGCTCCGATCGGTACAGCGCGTTCAGGTCGCGAACGAAGCGGTAGATCCCCAGGTGCGGCGCGTGTTCGAGCAAGTGCCAGTCCACACTGGAGCCGTGGTCCCACTCACGGCGCTGGCCGATCTCTGAACCCATGAACAGCAGCTTCTTCCCGGGAAGCGTGTACTGGTAACCGAGCAGGAGGCGCAGGTTGGCGAATTTCTGCCAGTCGTCACCGGGCATCTTCTCCAACAACGACCTCTTGCCGTGGGTCATCTCGTCGTGGGACAGGGGAAGCATGAAGTTCTCGGTGAAGGCGTACACGGCGCGAAAGGTGAGCTCGTCGTGGTGCCAGCGACGGTGGACGGGGTCGCGTCCTAGGTACTCCAACGTGTCGTGCATCCACCCCATGTCCCACTTGTAGCCGAAGCCGAGTCCCCCCGTCTCGGTAGGACGCGACACCCCGGGCCACGCTGTGGACTCCTCGGCCACCGTCTGGACGTCGGGATGGTCGGCGTAGATCCCCGAGTTCAACGAGCGAAGGAACTCGATCGCCTCTATGTTCTCGCGCCCGCCGTAGCGGTTGGGCAGCCAATCTCCCGGCAGGCGGGAGTAGTCGCGGTAGAGCATCGAGGCGACGGCGTCGAAGCGCAGGCCGTCTGCGTGGTAACTGCGAAGCCAGTGATCCGCGCACGAAGCGAGGAAGCTGCGCACCTCGTGGCGGCCGTAGTTGAACACCAAGCTGTTCCAATCAGGGTGCACGCCCAAGCGCGGGTCGGCGTGTTCGTACAGGTGAGTGCCATCGAAACTACCCAGTGCGAACGCGTCGTCGGGGAAGTGTGAAGGGACCCAATCGAGCAGCACCCCGATGCCCGCGCGGTGCAGCTCGTCGATCATCGCCATGAGGTCCTGCGGGGTCCCGTAGCGGCTCGAGGGAGCGAAGTAGCCGGTGACCTGGTACCCCCACGACCCGTAGAACGGGTGCTCCATGACCGGCATGAGCTCCACGTGGGTGAAGCCGGCGTCGAGCACGTGCTCGACCAGCCGGGCCGTCATCTCGCGGTAACCGAGCAGGCGTCCTGGCGTGGCTGGGTCGCGGATCCATGAGCCCAGGTGCACCTCGTAGACGGCTACCGGCGAGTCGAAGGCGCTCCGACGCGCACGTGTGGCCATCCACGGGCCGTCCCCCCACTCGTAGTCGAGTGACCAGACGACCGAGCCCGTGCGCGGCGGCTCCTCACAGCGAAACGCCACGGGGTCGGCCTTTTGCACGCGAGCTCCTGTACCGGTCGTGATCTCGTACTTGTAGACATGGCCCGGCCCCGCCGAAGAGACCACCCCCTCCCAGATGCCCGACACCCCGAGCTCGCGAAGCGGGTGAGAGTCCGAGTTCCAACCGTTGAAGTCGCCTACCACGGCCACCGAGCGGGCGTTCGGGGCCCACACCGCGAAATGCGTTGCAGGGTCTTTCCCATCGCGAACGACGTGTGCGCCCAGCTTGCTCGCCAGGTTCCGGTGGGTACCCTCGTTGAACAGGTACAGGTCGTCAACGGTGAACGACATGATCTCCTCGTTCGCAGCGGGGTTCTGCCCGACGGTCGACGATGTCGCCGCCGGCGCCGCTCTTTGGGTCGAGGCGCGCGTCAAGATCCCCCTTCGAGCAGGTTGAGGATCCCCCGCGCGGGAATCTCTATCCAATCGGGCCGACTGTTCGCCTCGTAGCCGAGCTCGTAGACGGCCTTCTCGAGCAGCAGGAAGTCCAACAGCGCTTCGAGCTCTTCTCGCCTCTCGGGTAAGAACGCCGCCCCGGCCACCGACTCGAGGTACGAACCGAGGAAGGTCCCGGCCACCGTCCGGTACCACAGCACCAACCACGGCTCGAGCTCGGTGAGTTCCTCGGAGGAAGAGCGGTTCAGGTTCAGCTGTAACGCGGCCGCGCGCGATGCGTAATGCAAGGACCGGATCATCCCTGCCACGTCCACAAGGGCGGGACGCTTCAGGCGCCTCTGACCGAGCGAGCGGGCAGGCTCCCCCTCGAAGTCGACGATGACGAAGTCCTTCCCGGTCCACAGCACCTGCCCCAGGTGGAAGTCGCCGTGGCAACGAATGCGCGAGGCACGTATGCGCTGGGACATGAGTACCTGTAGCCGCCTGATCACATCGTCATCGCGCTCGAGCACCTGTTGCACCAACGCGAAGCGCGACGCGAGCGGGCGAGCCAGGCGAAACGCGCGTTTGGCAGTCGATCGCGCCCCGTGCGATATCGACTGGCGGTCGATCGCGGTGAACGGCTCGGGCGCGAAGTCAGGGTCGTCCTTGTCGGCCGCCAGTGCCAGGTGCAGCTCGGCCGTTCGCTTGCCGAGGAGCGTCGCCCATTCCAATTGGGGACCCACGAGCAACTGGGCGGCCTCGGGAAGCAACGCGAGGTGACGGTCTCGGCGCTTCATGGCCCAGTCGGCGCAATCCAGGAGGCTCGCCGGAGGTAGCGACCTCAGCTCGGTGCGCGAGGCCATGGCGAGCACCTCCTCGAGCGAGTGGGCGAGCCCGTCGACCACTTGGCTCCACCCGTCACCCTCGTTGACTACGAACTCCTCCAGTGTGACCAGGCAAACGGCCTCGCGCCCGAGTCCCTCGGGACGGTACTCGAGGGACCCGCCCACGAGCGAGGTGTGACGCAGGCGCGCCCGCTCACCGAGGAAGCGGCCCATCTCCACCGCGGGGTTGACGCCCGGTTCCACGCGCCGCAGGACCTTGGCGATGAGCCGCCCCCCGAAGACGATCGAGGAGTTGCTCTGCTCCGCGGACATCGGCACCGGTTCCACCTCGGCAAGTCCAGCCGTGAGCCGTCGTAACGCAGGGGTGGGCACTCCGACCAGCCGACCTGCATGGCCCCTGATATGGCGACGACGGACGACCGAAGCCAACAGGGTCTTGGCGAAATCGGGGTCCCACACCGCGTCGTAGAGCACGCCGTCTGTGGTTTCGCTACCGGGGCCACCTGGATGTGCGCGGCGCTCTACGCGTCGACGAACCGGTTCGACGCGAAGCTCCGCTACCACCGCCTCATCGTGCCGACGGGCGAGCTCCTCCGCGCGCGAACCGGCGGCAAAAGCAAGGGGTAACACGTATGTCGCCATCGTCGCGTCGCTGAGCTCGACGCCGATCAGCGTCAGGTGGGCGGGCGCGTCGTCGGCGCTGCCGTGGATCGGGACGGCCTCGAACATCTCGACGGACCTGATCCGGCCTGCTTTGCCGGAGAACCAGCGCTGTCCTGCGAGCCACGCGGGAAGCATGTCCTCGAGCGCCATGAGCGAGGGCCCCGAGAACACCTTGTCCCAGGATCCCTGTACGACCAGCCTGCCTCGCCTCGACGCCCGAGGCGGTCCAGAAGTCTCCAGCGAGAACCAGTAGAAGCCGTGAGGACCGAGGGTGATGAAGTAAGGCAGTTCCCCCACGGCAGGGAACTCGGTCGTCCCGAAAAGCTCCACCGGCACCGATCCGCTGAACTCCGACAGGTTCAACTCGACCGATTGCGCATAGCGCGACAGGTTCGCCACCACCAGGATCCGCTCGTCCTCGTAACAGCGCATGAACGCCAAGACCTTGCGGTTGTCCGGGAACAACACCTCGAGCGATCCCCGCGAGAATGCGCGGTACCTGCCGCGCACGGCGAGAAGCCGCCTCATCCACCACAGCAACGAGCCCGGGTTCTGTTGTTGCACCTCGACGTTGACCGCCTGAGAGTGGTAGACGGGATCGATCACGACAGGCAGGTAAAGGCGCTGCGGGTTGGCGCGAGAGAACCCGGCGTTGCGCTCGCCACCCCACTGCATGGGCGTGCGCACGGAATTTCGATCTCCGAGATAGATGTTGTCGCCCATTCCGATCTCGTCGCCGTAGTAGATGATCGGAGTGCCGGGCAGCGAGCACAGCAGCCCGTTCATCAGCTCGATGAGGGCGCGGTCGTTGCCGAGCAGAGGTGCGAGCCGGCGCCGGATACCCACGTTCACCCGGGCTTGGGGGTCCTGGGCGTAGACGCGGTACATGTAGTCGCGCTCCTCGTCGGTGACCATCTCCAGGGTCAGCTCGTCGTGGTTGCGCAGGAAGAGCGCCCACTGGCAGTCGGCCGGCACGGCCGGGGTCTCCGAAAGGATGTCGACGACCGGGTACCGGTCCTCCTGGCGGGCGGCCATGAAGATCCGTGGCATGAGGGGGAAATGGAACGCCATGTGGCAGGCGTCGCCCTTGCCCATGTACGCGACGGCGTCCTCGGGCCACTGGTTGGCTTCGGCCAGCAGCATGCGCCCGGTGAAGCGCTCGTCGACATGGGAGCGCAGATCGCGCAGGAAGGCGAAGGTCTCGGGCAGGTTCTCGCAGGTGGTGCCCTCACGCGCGTACAGGTAGGGAACGGCGTCGAGGCGCAGTCCGTCCACGCCCATCGCGAGCCAGAAGTCGACGACGTCGAAGATCTCCGAACGAACGGCCGGGTTGTCGTAGTTCAGGCTGGGCTGGTGGGAGTAGAAACGGTGCCAGAAGTAGGCCCCCGCTACCGGGTCGTAGGTCCAGTTGGAGCTCTCGAAGTCCTTGAAGATGACCCGCGCGTCGGCGAAGCGGTCCGGGGTGTCGCTCCAGATGTAGTAGTCACGCTGCACGCTCCCCGGCTCGGCCCTCTGAGCCCTGGTGAACCAGGGATGTTCGTCGGAGGTGTGCGCGAGGACCAGCTCTGTGATCACCCGCAGCCCACGCTGGTGCGCCTCGCGCAAGAACGTCCGGAAGTCCCTGAGAGTGCCGTAGGAGGGATGGACGGCGCGGTAGTCAGAGATGTCATACCCGTCGTCGCGAAGCGGCGACGGGTAGAAGGGAAGCAACCACAGAGCTCTCACGCCGAGGTTCTGGAGGTAGTCGAGCCGTGTCACCAGGCCGCGGAAGTCGCCGATGCCGTCGAAGTCGCTGTCCTGGAAGGCGCGCACGTTCAGCTCGTAGATGACCGCGTCCTTGTACCAGCGTGCGGCGTCGGAATCTAAAGGAGCCGAGACGGCGGGTGTCTCGGACAGGGTTCTGACGGGCGCGCTCACGGGGCGGGCTCCGAGTCCGCAGGCCCGAGACGCAGGATGTGGGCGGGCACGACCACGGGGTCGAGAACCACGAAGTTGCGCGGGCCCTGCCAGCTGTAGCAAGTCCCTGTGAGCAGGTCGTTCGCTTCGTAGGGACTCACGGGATCGATTCCCAGCGCGTCCGGGTCGATCTCGACCCACCCTGACTGGCGATAGCGCGGGTCCAAGTTCACCACGACGACGATGGGCCTCGTGTCCGACTCGCCGTCACCCAGCCGGGGGGGCGGTGTCCGCGCGTACGCGATCAACTTGTCGTTGTCGACCGGACACAGAACGAGGTTCCGATCGTGCTGGAGCACCTGGTTCTCGCGGCGGATCTCGTTCACCCGGGTCACGAAACCGGCGAGCGTACCCGGCACGTCGAGGTCGAAGTGGCGGATCTCGTACTTCTCCGAGTGCAGGTACTCCTCGGAGCCCTCGGTGCACGTCTCGTGCTCGCACAGCTCGAACACCGGGCCGTAGATCCCGTAGCTGGCGACAGAGGTGGCCGCCAGCACGAGGCGAGCCATGAACGCGCCCCGGCCCCCGTGCTGGAGGGTCTCGGTGAGGATGTCGGGGGTGTTCGGCCAGAAGTTGGGCCGGAGGTAGTCGGCGACGTCCGTCGAGTGCAGTTCGGTCAGGTACTCCTCGAGCTCCCACTTGGTGTTGCGCCAGGCGAAGTAGGTGTAGGACTGGGTGAACCCCGCCTTTGCCAGGCGTCTCATCAGCTTCGGGCGCGTGAAGGCCTCGGCGAGGAACAGCACGTCGGGATGCTCCGACTGCACCTCGGCGATCAGCCACTCCCAGAAGCGGAACGGCTTCGTGTGCGGATTGTCCACCCGGAATATCCGAATCCCCCGGCCGACCCAGAAGAGCACCACCTCGAGCAGCTCCGCCCACAGGGCCTGCCAGTCCGGGGTGTCGAAGTTGATCGGGTAGATGTCCTCGTATCGCTTGGGCGGATTCTCGGCGTAGCGAGCGGTCCCGTCGGGGAGCCACTCGAACCATTCGGGATGCTCCTTCACCCAGGGATGGTCGGGAGAGCATTGGTACGCGAGGTCCAAGGCGACCTCGATGCCGAGCCGAGCCGCCTCGTCCACGAGGCCGGCCAGGTCTTCGAGTGTCCCGAGCTGCGGGTGCACCGCCGTGTGCCCACCCTCTGCACCGCCGATCGCCCACGGGCTCCCTGGGTCGTCTGGTCCCGCCACTCGAGCGCCATCACGGCCTTTGCGATTGGTCAGGCCGATCGGGTGGATCGGAGGCAGGTACAAGACGTCGAATCCCAGCCGTGACACGTACGCGAGACGTGCCTTTGTGTCGGCCAGGGTGCCGTGGCGTCCGGGCTCGGGCGAGGCCGAGCGAGGAAAGAGCTCGTACCACGTGCTGAAGCGCGCCTTCTGCCGCTCGGCCACGACTGCGAGCGCCCCGGAGGTGACCCCTGGGCCCGGGTCGCAATGGCGGCGGACCAGCGCCATGACCTCGGGGGAAGCGATGGCGTCCAGCACGGTGCGCAGAACGCGAGAGCGAGCGCCCTGGAGGACTTCGGCGCCGGCGGCGTCCGAAGCGCCCCTCAACTGCGTAGCCAGCGTCTCCAGCTTGTCGCGGTCGCGCCGTTCGGCGCGCACGGCGGCCTGAGCGAGAAGCTCGGCGCCCACGAGCAACTCGACGGTGAGGTCATATCCCGCGCCTGCCTTCAAGCGGACGTCGCGCAGCCAGGTGCCGAAGGAGTCGAGAGTGCCCCGGACGCAGAACAGGTACCTCCCGCTGTGCACGGTGGGGAACGCAGCCCGCCAGCGGTCGTCGACCAGCGGCTCCATCGGCACCACCTGCCACTTGGAGTCCGATTCCGCCCGCCAAAGGACATCACACACCAGCTCGTCATTGCCGTCGGCGAAGACGTCTGCCTCCACGATGACGAGGTCACCTACCTCACGCTTGGCCGGATACCTCCCCCCGCCGACCTGAGGGGCGACGCGGTCGATGACCGGACGTGCGCGCCCTTGCAACTCCGACGGCGTTGTCTTCACCTACATGACAGTACGCGAGCGCGCCGGTCTATTGGCGCTTCGAGCACTCCACGGCTGCTTCACTTTCTAGGTCCCGGTCTCCTCGCTCTCGCGCGCTCGGGCAGGCCGGCCGAAGACGCCTCGCCAAGTCTGACCCTGACCCTGCTGTTGGGCTGGTGTTGCGTTCAGGCGACGACCCGACGGAGCCTGACGGTGGCGGAGACGGGGAACACAGCGGCGAATGCACCGAGCACAGCCAGTTGCGGCGCGATCGACAAGATCGTGCCTCCGCGCGAGAGCAGCGACGTCCAGGCACCCCCAAGTCGGCTCGTCGAGCGCCAGCAACACCGGCTGGCTCGACGGGCCCGCCGCCATGTTGGGCCGACGCTTCATGCCACCGGAGAAGGAGTCGACCCGGTCGTGGGCCGGTCGGAGAGATCGGTGAGCTCGAGAGCCTCCGAGATCCGCCTCTCGAGAAGGCTCCGTGCACCCGAGAAGCCCGAAAAGAGAGTAGAACCTCAACGACATCTGTCAGCCGGAAGAGGGCACATCGGCCCTACCAGGGCGTTGTCGCGTCGCGCACGATGGTTATGCCCCCCACACGAGGCCCGTGGTGGTGGGGCAGAGGAGAACGGATGAGGTCCGAGCCCAGGGAGAAGACCCCATGACGGCCGGGGCAGTCGACGCGGACGCGACGACCGCCGGGCCGCGCGGACGCCCGGAACTGTTCCAAGTCCGCTTCCACGGTCGGGGCGGACAGGGAGTGGTGACCGCGGCGGAGCTGCTCTCTGTGGCAGCCTTCCTGCAAGGGCGCTTCGCCCAGGCATTCCCGAGCTTCGGCTCTGAGAGAGCCGGTGCGCCGGTCGTGGCGTTCTGCCGGATCAGCGCCGGCGAGATCCGTACCCACGCCCCGGTGGCCGAACCTGACGCGGTGGTCGTCCAGGACGCGACGCTGTTGCACCAGGTCGACCTGTTCAACGGGCTCGGTCCCGAGGGCTACCTGCTGGTGAACACGACCCACAGCTTCGACGAAATGGGGCTCGGTGGGCTCGTCGACCGCCTCCACGAGGAGCGTCTCGTGACCGTTCCGGCCACCGACCTCGCCCTCAAGCACTTCGGACGCCCGGTACCCAACGTGGTGCTGCTCGGCGGTCTCGCGGCCCTGTGCGGGGTCGTGTCGCTCGACTCGGTGGTCGCCGCGGTTCACGACCGCTTCACCGGCGCAGTTGCCGACGGCAATGCCGCCGCCGCGACCGAGGCATACCGACTCGTGAGCGCCAAGGCGAAGACCGCGAACGAAGAGGTGGCGGCCCGTGCTTAGCCAGCTCGAGGGATCGCGAGCGGTCGCCGCAGCCGTGGCCTGCTGTCGGCCGCAGGTGGTGTGCGCATACCCGATCACGCCCCAGACCCACATCGTCGAAGGCATCGGCGCGATGGTGAAGTCGCGGCAGCTGAAGCACTGCCGTTTCATCAACGTCGAGTCGGAGTTCGCCGCGATGTCGGTCGCGATCGGTGCGTCGGCCACCGGCGCCCGTGCGTACACGGCCACGGCGAGCCAAGGCTTGCTGTTCATGATCGAAGCCGTGTACAACGCGGCCGGCCTCGGACTGCCAGTGGTGATGACCCTCGCGAACCGTGCGATAGGGGCGCCCATCAACATCTGGAACGACCACAGCGACGCCATGGCGGTGCGTGACTCGGGATGGGTCATGCTCTTCGCCGAGGACAACCAGACTGCCGCCGACCTGCACGTCCAGGCCTTCCGCCTCGCCGAGGAGATGTCCCTGCCGGTGATGGTCTGCGTGGACGGCTACGTGCTCACCCACGCGACCGAGCGCGTCGACGTTCCCACCCAGGAGCAGGTCGACGCCTTCTTGCCCCCCTACAAGCCGCGCCAGGTGCTCGACCCCGCAGACCCGGTCTCGATCGGCGCCATGGTGGGGCCCGAGGCCTTCACCGAGGTGCGCTACCTGGCGCATGCAAAGCAGCTCCAAGCGCTCGAGAGGATCGACGAGGTGGCACGCGAGTTCGCCGAAGGCTTCGGCCGGCACTCCGGCGGGCTGGTGAGCACCTATCGCGTCGAGGATGCCGAGGTAGTGGTAATAGCGCTGGGATCGGTTCTGGGCACGATCAAAGACGCCACCGACGAGTTGCGCGACCAGGGTGCACGAGTGGGGGTCGTGGGGATCACGTCGTTCCGCCCGTTCCCGCTCGACGCTCTGCACGAGGCCATCGGTGACGCCCGGAAGGTGGTGGTCGTAGAACGGGCGTTCAGCGCGGGCTTCGGCGGTGTTCTTTCGACCGATGTGGGACTGGCGATCTCCGACGCCAAGGCGCGGTTGTCCACCGTCGTTGCCGGACTGGGGGGTCGTGCCGTGACCGAGGCGGGACTCATCAGCGTGGTCGAGGACGCGCTCGCTGACCGGCTCGAGGTGCTGCGGTTCCTCGACCTCGACAAGGACGTCGTCGACCGGGAATTGGCCCGGATGGCCGGTACGCGGCGCTCGGGGCCGAGCGCAGAGAACGTGCTGCGTGACCTGGGCACCGTGGCCTCGAGAGCGCTATGAGCAACGCAGAAGGTACCCCCGCGGTTTCGACGACCCAGCCGGTCAAGTTCTACCAGGTGGGAAGCTTCGCCGTAGGGAACCGCCTGGTAGATCCGAGCCTTCGCACGGTTCAGGCGGACGCCGCGCGGACGAACACGATCACCTCGGGACATCGCGCCTGTCAGGGATGCGGCGAGGCGCTCGGCGCCCGCTACGTCCTGGACGCCGCCATGCGGGCGACCGAAGGAAAGCTCGTGGCGGTCAACGCCACAGGGTGTCTCGAAGTGTTCACGACGCCGTATCCCGAGACCTCGTGGCAGCTCCCCTGGCTCCACTCGCTGTTCGGCAACGCGGCGTCCGTTGCCACAGGGGTCGCCGCCGCTCTGGAGATACAGGGCCGAGACGACATCCGGGTGATCGCCCAGGCAGGTGACGGCGGCACGGTGGACATCGGCTTCGGCTGCCTGTCGGGGATGTTCGAGCGCAACGACGACGTCCTGTTCGTCTGCTACGACAACGAGGCCTACATGAACACCGGCGTGCAGCGCTCGGGTGCCACGCCCCCCGCGGCACGCACCGCCACGACCGAGGCGGTCGGTAGCGAACCCGGCAACCCCTTCGACCAGGGCAAGGACCTTCCCAGGTTGGCAATGGCCCACGGCATCCGTTACGTGGCGACGGCGACTGTCGCCGACCTGCACGACCTCGAGGCCAAGGTGGAACGGGCCATGGACTTTCGTGGGGCGCGTTACCTGCACCTGCTCGTCCCCTGTCCGCTCGGCTGGTCGAGCGCCCCGGAAGACACGATTCGAATCGCGCGCCTGGCCAAGGAGTCCGGGTTGTTCCCGGTGTACGAGGCCGTCGACGGCGAGGTCACCGCAGCCTCTGCGATCCGCAAGCTCGTCCCGGTAGAGGAGTACCTGCGCCTTCAAGGCCGGTTCCGCCACCTCTTCGACTCCTCGGGTGCCGTGGCGCGAACCGACATGGTGGCACGGCTCCAGCAGCTCGCCGACGCCAACATCGAGCGCTTCGGGCTGCTTCAACCCGAGGTGACGTGATGGAGAAACCGTTCGCCATCACCCTCGACGTCGGCTCGAGCCTCGCCAACAAGACCGGCTCCTGGAGAGTCGAGCGCCCCGTGTACGTCGACCGCCTCCCGCCGTGCAACGACGCCTGTCCCGCCGGGGAGGACGTCCAGGGCTGGCTGTATCACGCCGAGTCAGGGGACTACGAACAGGCGTGGCACCAGCTCGTGAGGGACAATCCCTTCCCCGCGGTCATGGGCCGGGTCTGCTATCACCCCTGCGAGACGGTCTGCAACCGGGCCCAGCTCGACGAGGCGGTGGGCATCAACGCGGTGGAGCGCTTCCTAGGTGACCAGGCCATCGAGCAGGGCTGGTCCTTCGAGCCCGCCCAGTCGTCCTCGGGCGGTCGTGTGCTAGTCGTGGGCGCAGGCCCGGCGGGCCTCTCCACCGCCTACCACCTGCGCCGCCTCGGCCATTCCGTCGTGATCTACGAGGCCGGCGACCTGCCGGGGGGGATGATGCGCTTCGGCATCCCGAAGTACCGGCTGCCGCGAGACGTCCTCGACGCCGAGATCAAGCGCATCTGTGCTCTGGGCGTCGAGATGCGCCTGAACCACAAGGTGACCGATCTCCCCGCCACGATGCGCGACGAAGGCTTCGAAGCGGTGTTCCTGGCGGTGGGTGCTCAGCTGGCGAAAAGGGCATACCTGCCCGCGGGAGATTCGGCGCACATTCTCGACGCGATTTCCCTCTTGCACTCGATGGAGGGGACCAGCCCGCCGAGGCTAGGGCGACGTGTCGTCGTGTACGGAGGCGGTGACACCGCCATGGACGCCGCACGCACCGCCCGGCGCCTGGGAGCCACTGACGCGGTGATCGTCTACCGGCGCACGAGGGAGCGGATGCCTGCCCACGACGTCGAGGTGGAAGAAGCCACCGACGAGGGCGTACTCATGAAGTGGCTCTCGACGATCACCGAGGTCAACGAAGGACAGATCCAAATCGAGCAGATGGTGCTGGACGAGACTGGCTTCCCACAGCCGACCGGCCGTTTCGAGAAGCTCGACGCCGACTGCGTCGTCCTCGCTCTCGGCGAGGAGTCCGACCTGTCGCTGCTCACCGGGATGGACGATGTCGAAATCGCCGACGGCGTGGTACAGGTGGGGCCCGACCTCATGACCGGGCATCCTGGATTGTTCGCCGGCGGTGACGTCGTTCCAGCCGAACGCACCGCCACCAACGCCATCGGTAACGGCAAGAGAGCAGCCCGGACGATCGACGCCTGGCTGCGCGGCGAGACCTTGAGGGAACCGGATCGCCATGAGCTGGCCGCCTTCGAACATCTCAACACCTGGTACTACGCGGACGCGCCGAAGACCGAACGTCCCCGGCTCGAGTTCGCCCGGCGCACCTCGACGTTCGACGAGGTGGTGGGAGGACTCGACGAGACCAACGCCCTGTTCGAAGCGCGCCGCTGCATGTCGTGCGGGAACTGCTTCGAGTGCGACAACTGCTTCGGCGTCTGCCCCGACAACGCCGTGACGAAGCTTGGCCCCGGAAAGCGCTACGAGTTCGACTACGACTACTGCAAGGGGTGTGGGATCTGCGTGGTCGAGTGTCCCTGTGGCGCGATCGTGATGGAGCCTGAGCGGGTCTGAGGATCTCTAGGATCGGCTCCGCGCTCAGCGGGGCCGGTCGCACGGTTCCGTAGTTGCGCTCAGAGCGATTGCGAGGTGACCAGGCGCACGCCGGAGCGATCAAGCTCGTCAAGGGCCGCGCGTGAGCTCTCCCGCGAGACGCCTGCCACGAGGTCCGTCAGCACGGTCGTGCGGAAACCGGCTGAACGCGCATCGAGCGCCGTGGCGCGCACGCAGTAGTCGGTGGCTATACCGACGATGTCGACCGCCTCGATCTTCCGCGCGAGCAACCAGTCGAGAAGGTTCGCCTCGTCGTCCTCATCGAGAGTGCCTTCGAACGCGGAGTAAGCCGCCTCGTACCGGCCCTTTCGGAACTCCGCCTGGACGTGACGACCGACGGCTGCACTGACTTCGGGGTGATACTCCGCTCCTTCGGTGCCGGCCACGCAGTGGTCCGGCCACGACTCTACGAAGTCCGGCTCGGCAGCATTTCCCATTGCCGATGCGAAGTGACGCCCCGGCTCGATGTGCCAGTCCCGCGTGGCGACGATCGCCATGTACCTGTCCGCGTTAGCGTCCATGTACGCGGCGACGCGCCGGGCGACCCCTGCCCCACCATCCACCGGCAACGAGCCGCCCTCGCAGAAGTCGTTCTGGACGTCGACCACCACCAGGGCAGTGCCTCCATGGCCGCCCTCGGCGGTCATGGACCCGTGTTCGCAAACGCGCGCCGAAGCGCCTCTCGAAGCGTGGTCGCGTCGAGCTGCCCGATGTGCCTTCCCAGCACCCGGCCGTTCGCGGATATGAAGACCGTCACAGGAAGGCCGAGCACCTCGTAAGCGGACGCGACCTGGCCTCGGGGGTCGAACGCGCAAGGGTACGTCACGTGGACCCGGGCGAGGAAGCTTCGCGCCGCGTCCAGAGTGTCGTTCGTGTCGACGCCGAGGAATGCGACCTTGCCGTGCTCCGACAGGTACGCGGACTCGAGGAGCGGCATCTCGATTCGGCAGGGAACGCACCAGGATGCCCAGAGGTTCAGGACCAGCTCCTTCCCCCGATAGTCCGACAGCGAGACGGCTCGGGCCGGCGGCAGGAGGGTCGAGACCGAGAAGCTCGGCGCCTGCCCGTGAGTTTGCCCGACGAGCGGATCGCCGGTCCTCCCCGTGCCCGACGTCCACAGGACCGTCAACGACCCACCGGCGAGGATCGACAACACGATGACAGCCACCACGACCGCCGTCCGGTGCTGCCTCGGTGGTGGAGAGCGACGGCTCGTGTGCCTCGGGAAGGGCCCTTCGAATTCACCATCGAGGCGCCCGGAGGCCCCCGACGACCCCCCGAGCCAATCTGGCGCCGCGCCATCCTCGCCTCGGGCGTCGGCCCCGTGGACGACGTGCTCCGCCATGTCCAGAAGCGTACGGCCCGCACCCTCCTAGAGGTCTCGCAGCTGCCAGGGCGAGCCTGACGCTCACCGTACGCGAGCTGGCTGGGCACCGGAGGCCACCGCTCTACGGGCACGTGGGGAACCGCCTCCGTCGCCTGTGTTCAAGTGCAGCACCGCGCTCCATGTTCGTGACGCTGCGTGGCCTGCGGAAAAACACTAAACGTGGCCGCCCTAGTGGCCGATGTCTTTTCACATGAGGGGGACTTTCACCGAGACCCGAACGAACCCGGCAGACAAAGCCCCGGCAGACAAAGCCCCGGCAGACAAAGCCCCGGCTGGCAAAGCCCCGGCTGGCAAAGCCCCGGCCACGGACCGGGTCGCCGACGGTGCGGCCGGCAACGGGGCCCCGCGCGTCGATACGAAGGCTGGTGACACGCCACGCTCGGACGTGACGACCACCAACGGCAACAGCAGGGACGCTGTCGCCGCCTTCCTCGCCGCCGGCGGTGATCGCAACGTAGAGCAAGAGACTGGCGATACCGCTCGTGAGGACACGGTCGGCGCCGTCCTCGCGATCCTGTTGGCCGATCACCCCGAAGCGACCTTCTATGCGATCGACGCCAACGCGGCCACCGTGCCCATGCCTGATTCCTTGGACTTGAACGGACACACCATCATCAAGGGCCATCAATCAGCTCTCGAGATGGTCACCCCGGACCACAGGGGCACGGTGATCGACACCTGGGAGAGGGCGCAAACGGTCGGGGTCGCCACCGCGGACATCAGGTTGGCGGTTGATCCCGAACGTCACGTCATGCTGACCTTCCTGGACGCCAGGGCGGAGCACGGAGTCTTCATCGGCGCCTTCACCACCAGTGACAAGACGGACGAGACGGACGAGTCCGAACAAACGACGATAAGACCCGAGGTGCCGGAGCGTGCGCCACGCTTTGCCCGCGCGCGCAAGGACGGGCTCGCACTGTTCCTCGAGATCGACGAGGCGTTCACCCAGATCCTCGGCTGGAAGCCCGAGGAGGTAGCAGGCCTTCGCTCTAGGGACCTGATCCATCCCGATGACGAGGCGCTGGCTGTCGACAACTGGATGAACATGCTCGCGTCGTCTGGCCCCGCGCGCCGCGTCAGGCTCCGGCACCTCCATCGCGACGGCTCGTGGGTCTGGATGGAGGTCACGAACCACAACCTGCTGGAGGACCCCGAGCATCAATGCGTCGTCGCCGAGATGGTGGACATCTCCGAGGAGATGGCGACACACGAGGCACTTCGCGCCAGGGAGCAGCTGCTCGACCGGCTGGCCGAGACCTTGCCCCTGGGACTGCTCCAGGTCGACTCGGACTCCCGCGTCGTGTATACGAACGACCGCTTGCACTACATACTCGGCACCACGCGTGCGGACACCGTCGATGAGCAGCTTTCGACCGTGGTCGGCGACGACACCGAAGTCGTCTCCGAGGCGTTCGCCGGGGTGCTCTCGAACGGTGTCGACAGTGACATCGAGGTTCGCGTGCGCCCCTACGGCGAGCGCGACAAGCAGCTGCGCTACTGCGCCTTGAACTTGAGGTCCCTCACCGACGCCTCCGGAGGGGTGACGGGCGCCATCGTGTGCGTCGCGGACGTCACCGAGACCGCCCGCGCGCGCGAGGAGCTGCGGGCACGTGCCACTTACGACGCGGTTACGCGCTGCTACAACCGTGCCTCGACGATGGCAGAGCTCGAGGCGATGCTCGCGCCGGATGGCGCGGGCCAGCACCCGGCGGTGATCTTCGTCGACCTCGACCACTTCAAGGACGTGAACGACGAGCTGGGGCACTCCGCCGGCGACGAGTTCCTGAGAGTGGTCGCAGAGCGGCTGCATCGCTGTGTGCGGGCCGAGGACGTGGTGGGCCGGATCGGCGGTGACGAGTTCCTGGTCATCTGCCCGCGTATCTCCGCCGCGGCCGAGGCGATGAGCACCGCCGGCCGCCTGGCACGCAGCCTCCGCAATCAGGTCGTTCTGAAGAAGGCCGCCGTGCCTTCGAGCGCCAGCATCGGCGTGGCGTGGTGCGACGGGCAGAGCACGACGGCGGAAGCCCTGGTCGCCCAGGCCGACTCCGCCATGTACCAGTCCAAGCGCGCCGGTATCGGCGAGCCCGTGCTGTTCGACGAGTCGATGCCCAGCACCGGAGGCTCAGAGACGTGGCAGTGGCCCGCTCCTCCTGACGAGCAGGCGTGACAGCTGGGCTCGAGGCACGAGGTCAGGTGCCCGGCTCCACCTTGCGGCCTCACGAGACACAGGCTTGGCTGAAGCGATGCGCATCGCCCTCGGCTCCGACCATGCCGGGTTCCGCCTGAAGCAGACGGTAGCCGCGCACCTGCGTTCCGCCGGGCACCGGGTCGACGACCTGGGCACCGACTCCGAGGACCCGGTGGATTACCCGCCTTACTGCGCCGCAGCTGCTCGCGCCGTGGTGAGGGGGAGGGCCGATTTCGCGATCGTGCTGGGGGGCACCGGACAGGGCGAAGCCATCACGGCGAACAAGGTGCACGGCGTGCGCGCGGCCCTGTGCCACGACGAGACCACCGCGCGTCTCGCCCGCCAGCACAACGACGCCAACGTGTTGTCCCTCGGGGCCCGGATCCTTCCTACCGAGCTGGCCCTCGTCATCGTCGACGAGTTCCTTTCCGCGAACTTCGAGGGAGGTCGCCATGTCCCCCGTCTCACCGAGATCGCCGCTATCGAGGACGAGGAGTGCAACTAGCGGCGTGAGACGGAGATCTCCGCCTACCGCCAGCGCTGCAAGGCGGAGGTGCTCAGCTCCGGGGCCCGGTCGTGTAGGCCTCGACCAGCCAGTGGGCGCCGTGCTGGGGCGCGGTGGTGGTGACCGGCGCACGCAGGGTCACCTTGACCGAGCCGTGCGGGCCGAGCACGACACCACGACCTCCGGCGGCCCCCCAGAAGCCCGCCGTCCCCGATCCGGCGTTCACCATGAAGTGTGGGCGCTCGCGCGTTCTTGTCAGGTTGCGCACGGTGACGGTCACCGCCTCGACATGCCGGCCCCCCGATGCCGCCTGCACGCCGTCGACGCTTATACCCAGCGGATGCGATGAGAAGGCCAAGACGAGTGATGCCCGAGGCTCGGTTTCAAGGCTCCTCAGGACCCGCTCGGAAAGGGGCTCCCTGACGGCGCTCACGACGGGCAGGAGAAGACGTCGGGCGGAAGTCTGTCACTGGTCTCCAACCGAGAGCGCATCGCCTTGAACGGCGCACACCCCGTCGTGCTCGGAGGTATAGAAAATGACGGTGACTTCTCTGACGGCTGAAACCGCCAGTCCCCTCGGGGCGATCTGATGGACGTGCTCGTCGTTGCCGGCGGTTGTGACCCTCCCGCACGCTTGTCGGACCGAGCTCGCTACGTCCATCACCACAGGAGCGACGACTCTCTTACCGCCCTCGTAGGCGACCTCCGGGCACGGATACCACGCAGGGTCACAGTCACAGGACCCATCGACCAGACCGTCCCCCTGGCAGCCGCCTTGCGCGGTGCCGGCCTGCCGACGGTGCTGCTCACCGACGAGGACGTCCCGATCGACACGACGGCTTCTCTGACCGGCGTCGAGGTCCGGACCCTGTCTGACCCAGGTCCACCGATGGACGTGGCCGATTCCGTTCTCGATCTAATCGGGAACACGCCGATGGTCCGATTGGATCGCACCGCCCACGACCTGGAATGCACGCTCCTCGGGAAGCTCGAGTTGTTCAACCCCGGCGGTTCGTCCAAAGACCGGATCGCATTGACCATGATCGAAGCGGCTGAGCGCGACGGCCGCCTACGGCCCGGCTCGACGATAGTGGAGCCCACTAGTGGCAACACCGGGGTGGGCCTGGCGATCGTCGCCGCGCGTCGCGGGTACCGATGCGTCTTCACCTGCCCCGACAAGGTCGCCTCGGACAAGATCGCCCTTCTGCGCGCGTACGGGGCGGAGGTCATGGTGTGTCCGACGTCCGTCCGTCCTGAGCACCCGGACTCTTACTACTCGGTGTCAGATCGCCTCGCCCACGAGATCCCGTCGGCGTGGAAGCCCGATCAGTACCACAACCCCGACAATCCCCGCTCCCAGTACGAGACGGCGGGAGCCGAGATCTGGGACCAAACCCGCGGTCGGGTGACTCACTTCGTCGCAGGGATCGGCACCGGGGGAACCATCACCGGCATCGGCCGGTACTTGAAGGAGCGCAATCCGTCGGTTCGGATCATCGGCGCGGACCCCGAAGGTTCGGTCTACTCGGGAGGCTCAGGACGTCCGTACCTCGTGGAGGGCATAGGCGAGGATTTCTGGCCCGACACCTACGACCCCTCGGTCGTCGATGAGGTAGTCGCGATCTCCGACGCCGTCAGCTTCGCCACGGCCCGTCGCGTCAGCCGCGAAGAAGGGCTCCTGATCGGAGGGTCCGCCGGAACTGCGATCGCCGCCGCCTTGCTGGCTGCACGCGACCTGCCGTATGACGCCGTCGTAGTCGTCCACATTCCTGACACCGGGCGGGGATACCTGTCGAAGATCTACAACGATGCCTGGATGGCCGACTACGGATTCCTGCAAACGGCGCGAACCACAATCGGCGACCTGCTGGCCACCAGGGACCGGTCGTTGCCGATGCTCGTCCACACCCACCCCGAGGAATCCGTCAGGCAGGCGATTGCAATCCTGCGCGAGTACTCCGTCAGCCAGATGCCGGTCATCAAGCAAGAGCCACCGGTCGTCTTGGCCGAGGTCGTAGGCGCCGTCACCGAGCGAGACCTGATGGATCGTGCCTTTGCCGACCCGGGTGTGCTCGATCGACCGGTAGGCGAAGTGATGGGAGATCCGCTACCCACCGTCGGTTCCGGCGAGCCCTTGGAGACCGCGGTGAACCGGCTCGAAGGGGCGCCGGCGGTGTTGGTCCTCGACAGTGGCCATCCGGTCGCCGTCATCACACGAGTGGACGTGCTCGCATCGCTTGCGAGCTCTTCGCGCTGAGACCGACACATGGGAGACCGACACATGGGAGACCGACACACCGGAGACCGTCTCGAACTGTCCGGGCTCGGCTTCGAGACTCGCGCCATCCACGGTGGTAGCGGCACCGATCCCAGCACCGGCGCGGTGAACACCCCCGTCCATCTTTCTTCCACCTTCAGACAGGATGCTGTCGGCGTGCACCGTGGTTTCGAGTACGCCCGCTCAGGCAACCCGACTCGCGCCAGCCTCGAAGCGAACGTGGCGACGCTCGAGGGAGCAGAATCGGGGTTCGCTTTCGCCAGCGGCATGGCGGCCGAGGACACCGTGATGCGCCTGTTGGGCCCGGGCGACCATCTCGTCCTGCCGACCGACGCCTACGGCGGCACGTACCGGCTCGCGACCCGGGTCTTCGAGCCGGCGGGTCTCCAGGTCACGGCTTCCGACCTTGACGAGTTGGAGGAGGACCTGAGGACCAACACGAAGATGGTGTGGATCGAGACGCCGACCAACCCACTCCTTCGGGTGATCGACATCGAGGCCGTCGCCGAGATCGCGCATCGCCACGGGTCGCTTGTCGTCGTGGACAACACCTTCGCCACCCCGTGGCTCCAGCAACCCCTTCGTCTCGGTGCCGACATCGTCGTGCACTCGACCACCAAGTACCTGGGTGGGCACTCCGACGTGGTCGGCGGGTTCGCGGCGACGAACGATCCCGATCTGGCAGAGCGCCTCGGCTTCCTACAAAAGGCGGTGGGCGCGGTTCCCGGTCCGTTCGACTGCTTCTTGGTCCAACGAGGGGTCAAGACGCTAGCCGTTCGGATGGAGCGTCACTGCGCCAACGCGCTGGCGGTCGTCGATCTGCTGCTGGGACATCGTGCAGTCGAGACCGTGCTTCACCCGTCACTAACCGGTCACGACGGTCACGAAGTGGCAACAAGGCAAATGCGGGGATTTGGCGGCATCGTCAGCTTCACCTTGAACGGGGGGGAGCCCGCCGCGCTCGAGGTGTGTCGGCGCACGCGGATCTTCACGTTGGCAGAGAGCCTCGGTGCGGTGGAGAGCCTCATCGAGCATCCCGGTCGTATGACCCATGCGAGTGTCGCCGGTTCGAGCAACGAGGTGCGATCGGACCTGGTGCGCTTGAGCGTCGGGCTCGAGACAGCTGCCGACCTCGTCGACGACCTCCGCCAGGCGCTCGATGCGGTGGTATGAGTCCCGATCTTCCGTCAGTTCCGAGCCCGCCGACACCGCGGATCCCGCGGATCCGCTGACACGGCCGACACGACCGACGCGCCCGACAAGGCCGACGCGAAGAACACAGAGGTCCCCTCAACTCCGCGTCACACCCCGAGGTGCACGCCCGGGCACCGGCAGCCCGATGAACCACCCCCTTCCCGCTGCGAACGCTTAACGTCTACATAGGCCGGCAACTCCACGGCGGAAGGCCGACAGCTTGAGTAACACCTTCGAGATGCGGGGGTGCACATGAACTACGCCCAAGGTTCCACGCAGCACGCGATCTCCGTTTCCGAGGAGCTCGCTCAGCCCGTTGCCGAGGAGACCGCTCAGGGGGCGCGCATCGCTCCGCCCTCCCCCAGTGACCCGGCTTCGTGGCTGGCCAGACTGCATCTCACGGGTTCGCGTGGAGTGCTGATCCTCGGCGTCGTAGTCGTCTTGGCCGGTGGGATCATCGCCAACACGGCCCAGACCGCCGGGGGCCGGATAAAGATCGAGCCCGTTCGATTCATGTCCCAGTCGGGCCCGATGCAGACCGGACTGCTGTACGTCCCCTCCAACGCCACTGTGAAGACTCCCGCGTGCGGCGTCGTCACGCTCCACGGGTACATCAACTCGGTCGACACGATGGACGGCTTCGCGATCGAGATGGCTCGACGCGGATGTGTCGTGCTGGACGCCAACCTGACCGGCCACGGCGACTCAGAACCACCGTTCCTCGGGCCCTCCGACCAGGATTACGGCAGTGTCGGGGCCCTTTCGTTCATCAACACCCTCCCCATAGTGCGACATGGCGACGTCGGGCTCATCGGGCACTCCATGGGGGGCTGGGCGTCGGTGGTGGCGGCCTTCTTCGAGCCGACGCTTTACCGCTCCGTCGTACTGGAAAGCTCCTCGGTGTCCACCCCTGTCGACGAACCTGTGCCGGGGACGCCTCAGTTCCCGCGCAACGTCCTGGTCGACGAGGCACAGTACTCGGAGTTCTCGCAGCTCATGTGGAACGTGCCCGCCGGGAGCGACTTCCCCCGCTCCAAACGGATGCAAACGTTCTTCGGGACGTCCAAGCCAATCGTCCAGGGCAAGGTCTACGGGTCCATCCGCTCTGGCACCGGGCGTGAGCTGATCATCCAAGGGACGATCCACCCCGAGATAACGATCGACCCGAGCGCTGTCAAGCACGCCGTGCGGTGGATGCAGCTGACCTTGGCCGGCGTCCAGCCGATGCCGGCCGGAAACCAGATCTGGTACTGGGACGAGATCGGTACCCTGCTCGGCCTGTTGGGAGTCGGCCTGTTGTTCTTCGGCGCTGCTGGCCAGCTGTTGCAGACCCCCTATTTCGCCACCGTCGCCCGGAGGCGTCCCGAGAACCGCTCCATGCGGGGCATCCCATGGTGGATCGGCGCGGCGATCCTCGTCGCCGTGGGCCCGGTCACCTTCTACTGGTTCCAGGCGTGGAGGACGAACAGGATACCGGCGGGGGCGTACCTGCCCGAGAATGTCACGACTGGAGTGGCGGCGTGGGCCGTGGGTGGGGCGGCAATCGCGACCCTGTTGTTCCTGCTCTGGCACTTCACGACTCGGCGTGACCGACGCGGGACGCTGCACAGCTACGGCATCGCCGAACCGGACGGCAGGATCGACGGGCGGCTCATCTGGCGCTCGGCGGTGCTCGGCCTGGCCACAGTGGTCGCCGCCTACATCGCCGTCTTCTTCTTCGAGTGGGCTTGGAGCTCCGACGTCCGGTTCTGGGTGTTCAACATCAAACCGGTCGACTATGTGCACATGAAGATCGTGCTGGACTACCTCTGGCCGTTCCTCTTGTACTTCGTCGTTCTCTCGGTGGTCGTATTCGGACAGCTCCGCCCGCGGATGAAGCGACTGGGGACGTTCATGCTGGCCGTCACCGTCTTGCTGACGATCGGGTACGTCGGCTTCCTCGGAGTCGAGTACGGCATGGCGTTGGCCACCGGCCAGATCATGACCTCCAGCCAACCGCTGCTCACCATTGTGGGGTTCCAGTTCGTCCCCGTGTTCATCATCGTCGGCACCGTGGCGAGCTACCTCTTCTGGAAGACCGGGAGGATCTACACGGGGGTGGTGGTGCTCACCCTCCTCATCCCCTCGATCCTCGTCGCGAACACCGCCGTGCACGGGGTCCCGTGGTAGGCGCACCAGGAAAGGTCATAGAAGCCGGTCGAGGCGAGGACCGTCGGCGACCCAGCCCCGCACGCCCCCTGATGCTTCCTCTGGCACTAGACCCCCACCGGCGCGAGGCGGACCTCCGACGCCTGGCGTCGGAGGATCTCGACGTGCTCGTGGTCGGGGGCGGGATAGTCGGTGCCGGAACCGCCCTCGACGCGGTGACCCGGGGGCTCTCGGTCGGGATCGTCGAAGCCCAGGACTGGGCGTCGGGAACCTCGAGCAGGTCGAGCAAGCTGCTCCACGGGGGGCTGCGGTACCTCCAGATGATGGACTTCGTCTTGGTACAACAGGCTCTGCGTGAACGCGATCTCCTGCTGCGCCGGGTGGCCCCGCATTTGGTCCGGACGATCCCGTTCCTCTATCCCCTCCACCACCGCGTCTGGGAACGCTTCTACGTGGGAGCGGGAATCGCCCTGTACGACGTGCTGGGTTGGTCGACGGGGACCTCGCGCGGCGTCCCACGCCACCGCCAACTCTCGCGACGACGAGCGCTGGCTCTCGCACCGGGGCTGCGCAGCGAGTCGCTCGTCGGTGCGATCGAGTACTACGACGCCCAGGTCGACGACGCGAGGTTCGTCGTCGAGGTCGTGCGAACGGCGGTGAGCTTCGGAGCGCTGGGTGTCAACAGAGCCCAGGCGGTGGGTTTCCTCGGCGAAGGCGACGCGACTCGTGGTGCCGTCGTACGAGATCTCGAGACCGGGACCGACTACGACGTGCGTGCCCGGACCACGGTGCTCGCCACAGGCGCCTGGACCGAGGACACCGAGACCCTCGCAGGGCACGGTCGGGCCCTTCGCGTCCGTCCCTCCAAGGGCATCCATCTCGTCGTCCCCAGGGCGAAGATCCCGTCGTCGGTGGCCATCGTCGTGCCCACCGAGAAGAGCGTGCTGTTCGTGCTTCCCTGGGGGGAGCATTGGCTCATCGGCACGACCGACACCGATTGGGAGTACGGCAAGGGACGGCCTGTCGCGACGGCGGCCGACGTCTCGTACCTCCTCGATCATGTCAACCACGTCCTCGAGGCGCCCCTGGGTCCCGAGGACGTTCAGGCCGTGTTCGCGGGCCTGCGTCCCCTCATTGCCGGGGTTGGCGTCGTCCGCGGGCCTGGCGAGGCCGGCGCCCACCGGTTCCGCCCGAAGAAGCCAACCGCCACCGCGACTACGAAGTTGTCCCGCGAACACGCCATCGGGCGCCCGGCTCCGGGTCTGGTCGTGGTCTCAGGCGGTAAGTACACCACCTACCGGCTCATCGCCAGGGACGCAGTCGACGCCGCGGTGGGAGTTGCCGAGCACGAGGCACCTGCGTCGTGCACCGACCAGGTCCAGCTCCTCGGCTCCGAGGGCTACCTCAGCCGGTGGAGCCAGCGTGAGCAGCTCGCAGAACAGCACGGGCTCTCCGTCGCGCAGGTGGAACATCTGCTTCACCGCTACGGGGGGCTCGTCGACGAGGTCTTCTCCCTCGTGGAGTCGGATCGGTCCCTCGCCGAGCCCCTCCCGGGTGCGGCGCAGTACCTCGCGGCCGAGGCGGCCTACGCGGTCTCCCACGAAGGGGCCCGGCACCTCGAAGACGTCCTGCTGCGTCGAACCCGGATCGGCATGGAGACCAGTCACCGAGGCACCGAGACCGCTGAGGCCGTGGCCGAGATCATGGGACCGTTTCTGAACTGGGACGACGACCGGCGGGAACGGGAGCTCGACGATTATCGCGGTCTCGTGGCGCTCGAACGAGCGGCTGAGCTCGCCCCCGACGACGACGCTGCGAACCAGCTGGTCGCCGAGACCCCCACTCTTCTCCCCACGCCCTGAGGCCCACGCCCCGGGCCACAACCCGGCGTGGCCCACCCCCCTGGGTCTGGTCCACACCCTCAGGCCCGCGCCCGGGTCTGGTCCTCACCCTCACCTTGGTGCTCAGAACCAGGTCGAGCACCAAGGGATCACCGCCGACCGGAACATGAGATCGGCTCTGTCGAGCGCACCGTCGTGGTGCTCTTCGACCCGTCCGGCCCCGGCGAGCAGGCGCAGAGACACCCCGCCCATGTACACAGACCCGAGCGCGTCGACCGGTAGCGACAGCTCGGCAGGATCAGAGGTGCGCGTGCAACTCGCGCCGTCCGCGTCGCCCTCGAGCTCGTAACGGCCTGTGGCGAAACCGAGCTCGTCCTTCACCTCGATCACCACCCTGCCCTCCACGAGATAACGCCGGGCGGAGAGCGCGGCACAGACGTCGAGGATGCGAACCCACACGAAGTCGAGGCGAGCGCTTTGGTGGACCGCGCGCCCGTCGTAGAGCAGCCAGGCAAGAGGCTCATCGACCGGCCGGTCAGCGGCATGCACCGTGGTGACGAGATCGACTCCGCAGCAGAACTGCCAGAGCCGCCGGTACGCCGCCGGTGTCGCAGAGACCAGCTCGTCGACCGTCAACGTCCCCTGCGCGCGGCCCATGCCCTCCCACTTGGGCTCGGCCTGGTAGAGCAGATAGCCGTCGACCTCGCCGGACTCCGACCGATAGAGCGCGCACCACCCCTTCGGCGGCTCGGCTCCGGGCACATCCTCGTCGTGCAGGATCCGGTCCCAGAGACGATCGTCTCGCTCGATCGCCCCCGGCTGACGGACGCGAACACGGTCGTAGAGTGCCGGCGCCTCCTTGCGTATCGTGCCCCGGTCTACGAGCTCGATCCTCCCCGTCTCGGGCTGGCGGAACCGGGCCGTTCGAGCGTCGACCGTATAGGTCGCTGACTCGATCGCCGCGCCGTAGCCGAAACGGCCGTAGATGGGGTACTCCGAGGCGATCAGGATTCCGAGGGGCTCCCCCAGCTCGGCGCTCGAATCGAGGGCGGCGATGACCATGTCACGCATGAGTCCCTGCCGGCGATGCGTAGGGACCACCGTCACGTTCGTGATCGCCGACGCTTCGTGCTCCGCGGGTCCGGGGACCGTCAGTCGCGTCGTGAAAGACCGCAGGGTCCCCACCACTTGACCGGAGTCGAAGGCCCCCCAGGTACGGTCGAGGTCGATCTCACCTGCTAAGTACTCGGCAAACCCCTCGGCTCTGGGACGCAAGAACCCCACTCCCATGCACGCGACCCAGTCAGCGATCTCCGACGCATCGATCGTCCGAACGTGTAGTTCCACGGCGTCGCGCGACGAGGTGCTATTGAGGTGCGTGGCAGACGGCCTCGACGTTGTTGCCGTCAGGATCACGGACGAACGCGCCGTAGTACCCGGGGTGGTACTCCGGCCAAACCCGGGGTTCGTGCAGCACGTCGGCACCGTGGGAAACCGCCGCGTCGAAGAACGCGCGAACGGCGGCGCGGTCGAGTGCGCCAAACGCGATGTGACACTCGCGAAAACCCTCGCCGGTCGTCCTTGGCCCGACCCAGAAGTCGGGCTTGCCGGCGACGCCGAAACCTACGGTCTCTCCGAAGTTCATCACCCTGCCTCCCCCGATTGAGGCGAGGACAGCGTCATAGAACACGGCACTGGCACGGACGTTGGCGCACTGGATGGATATGTGGTCGAGCACCGCGACATCCTGACAGATGTCGATCATCGGCAACTGGGTCAGGACCACCTCCGGTACGGGGTCCCGAGCCTCGGACCCGACGCCGCGCCGGACTGGATCCTCGAGCGCGCCGCCACCTTCACTTGGTCTCCCACGCCTTTCGCGCCTGCTTCTGGGCTGCCTGTTTGGCGTGCTTGGCCTGCCGTTTCTCCTTGAGCGTCCGGCCAGGCTTCTTGGCCTCGCCAGCCGGTCGTGACTTGTTGGCCATCTCCCCACAGTAACGCCCCCTCGCCTGCTCCTCGGGCACGGTGACACTATCCACAGGCTTGTGGACGGGTGCCCCCAGAGTGAACTGCGCGTTACAACTCGCTGTCACGAGGGTGATCGGCGCGCGAGGAGCAGATGAAATACCTGCTCGTCAGCTCCGGTGCATGTGGACATCTCGTCCAGATCAGACCCGACGAAACCGCTTCAACACGCCAATCGGCGGACGAGTGAGGCCGCTGTGATCACCCCGACCACGACCGCGACGACCAGTACGAGGAAGTCCTCCCCGAGATGTGCCGGCGCCCCGATCAACATGCCGCGTAGCGCGTCGACCTCGTAGCTGAGCGGGTTCACCTTGCTCAGCACCCGCAGCCATCCGGGCATGATGCTCACCGGGTATAGCGCGTTGGAGGCGAAGAAGAGCGGCATCGTGATCATCTGTCCTATCCCCATGAGCCGGTCACGCTTCAGAACCAGTCCTGCCACCGTCATCGACAGACACGAGAAGAACGCAGCGCCGAGCATCACGACCACGAACGCCCCGAGAATCCCGGCCGGATCGGATGTGAGAGCCACACCGAGCGAGGCGGAGAGCACGAGCACCACCGCCACCTGGGCTAGCGCCCTGACACCAGCGGCGAAGGACTTGCCGAGGATCAGCGCCGAACGAGGGGTGGGAGTGACCAGCAACTTCGTAAGCACCCCTGCGTCGCGCTCCCAGATGATCTGGATGCCGTAGAAGATGGCCACGAACAGACCCGACTGGGCGATGATCCCAGGAGCCAGGAAGTCGAGATAGGGCACGTGTCCTGTAGGGATGGCGTGAATTCGGGAGAAGGTCTCACCGAATATGACCATCCACAGCACGGGCTGCACAGCGCGCGTAAAGAGCTCTGTGCGGTCATGACGAAGCTTCTGGAGCTCGACCAGACAGAACGTGGCGGCACGGTTGGGAAACTGTCGCCATGTCGAGTTCCTGCTCGCCACCTCGACGTCAACCGACGCGTCGTACGGTCCTGCGAGTGCTGCGGACCTCACGCATACCTCCTTTCCCATCCGAGCCGTCCAAGACGGAATCGGTGAAGTGGCGGAAGACGTCCTCGAGCGATGCGTCGGGTCCGAGGGCGGACTTCAGATCCTCGGGAGTCCCCCGGGCTCGGATCGTCCCAAGGTGCATCAGCGCCACGCGGTCGCACAAAGCGTCCGCCTCCTCCATGTAGTGGGTGGTCAGAAGCACCGTCATGCCGGTCGCGTGGCGTAGCTCCTGCACGCGTTGCCACACTCCGTCCCTGGCTACCGGGTCCAGACCGAGCGTCGGTTCGTCGAGCACGAGCAGCCGCGGGCGGTTCACGAGAGCCTGGGCCAGTTCGAGACGCCGGATCATCCCGCCCGAGTACGTCGAGGTCAGGTGGTCGGCCACGTCGGCGAGCCCCATCACGTCCAAGGCCTCGCTGACGCGCCTCTTGCGTTCGTGGCGTGGTACGTCGAACAGCCGCGCGAACCAAGTGACGTTCTCCCGCCCCGTGAGCGCCGCCTCTACCGAGAGTTGCTGCGGTACGTAGCCGAGCAGGCGACGAACCGCCATCGGTGAGCGGCCCACGTCGTTGCCGAGTACCTCCACGGCTCCCTCCTGCACGGGCAACAGGGTGTTCAAGAGGCGGATGGTGGTGGTCTTGCCCGCACCGTTCGGACCGAGCAGCCCGAAGACGTCACCTTGCGCCACGGAGAGGTCGATGCCGTCCACGGCGACGTGGTCGCCGAAGCGATGGCGTAATCCCGTGCACATCACTGTCGGAACCGTCACACTCGACACAACGCCTTCATCGGACGCTCCATACTCCACGGGCTGACCGCTCACCTGATTGTTCCCACTAGCCGGCGGCCGGCAGACTCGGGCCTACTGCCTGTCTCACCGCTGATCGGCTGTTCCTCTGCGTCGAGATACTCAGCAAGGCGTGCGAGCACCTTTACTGCTTCGTCGAGGGCTCGCCTCTCTCGGACGGAGAGTTGGCCCGTCGCCGAAGTCAAGGCCTCCAACCTGCGATCACGCGACGCGTCGACCTTGCGGCGGATCTCGACTGAAAGGTCGAGCCGCGCGACGCGTCTGTCAGAGGTGTCTGCACGGCGCGAGAGAAGCCCCAGGTCGGTCAGCTGGCGAACGAGAGTGCTCACGGTGTTGGGTGCGAGTCTCAGCTCCGAGGCGGCCTCAGCGACCGATACCCCCGGCTGGCGCCGAACCAGGCGAACCAGCTCCAGCTGAGACCAGGTCAGGGAGAAGAGTTCCGCCGGCCGCCGGGCACGGCGGCGCAACGTGCGCCGGAGCGAGGCCAGGGCCGTCAACAGCTGGTCGGCCGTCAAATGGCTCTTGGTTCCATGGACCGGCACATTCCCACAATAGCTCTGTTACAGAGCTATTGTCAGTGGTGGCTCGCCCCTGGTGCGAACCGAGGCGGTGGCTTAGGGCCGGCTCACGCAGCAGAGACGTCTGTCAGGGACGAGCGCAGCTCCCCCGCCGGCTCCGCATTGCTCGTGCCCGCGCTCTCAACGGGTACGAGTGCTACGTCGAGAACGTCTGCGACCGTGTCTGCGAGGTGGAAGGTCATCTGGTCTCGCACGCTCTCGGGAACGTCCTCGAGGTCGAGCTCGTTGCGCCTCGGGAGGATGACCTCGGCGAGGCTCGCGCGGTGAGCTGCGAGCACCTTCTGCTTCACCCCACCGATAGGAAGCACCCGTCCCTGGAGCGTCACTTCTCCGGTCATCCCAACGATCGGCCGCGCAGCGCGGCCCGTCAACAGGCTGACGAGTGCCGTCGTCATGGTCACGCCTGCCGAGGGACCGTCCTTCGGTACCGCGCCGGCAGGCACGTGAAGGTGGAACCGCTTGCCGGTGAACACGGCGGGGTCGATGCCCAGTTCCGCGGCATGCGAGCGCACGTACGACAGGGCGATCTCGGCCGACTCTTTCATCACGTCGCCCAGCTGGCCGGTCAAGGCGAGCCCTTCGGCGCCGTCCATCATGCCCGCCTCCACGAACAACACGTCCCCTCCGGTGCCCGTCACCGCCAGTCCCGTCGCGACCCCGGGAACGGCGGTGCGGTCGGCCGCTTCGAAGTAGAAGCGCGGCCGCCCTAGCCACCCTCGAACGTCCGCGGCGCCGACTGCGACCGGAGCCTCGAGCTGTCCTGAGGCGAGCTTCGTGGCGATCCTTCTCGTCAGGCGCCCGATCTCACGCTCGAGCCCGCGCACGCCCGCCTCGCGGGTGTAGTCGGTGGTGATCCTCGCGATCGCCTCGTCTGAGACCTCGACCTCCTCCGGCCTAAGCGCCGAGCGCTCGATCTGGCGCGCAAGCAGGTGGTGGCGGGCGATCGACAGCTTCTCGTCCTCGGTGTAGCCGTCGAGACGCAGGACCTCCATGCGGTCGAGCAGGGCGCTCGGGATCGTCTCGGTGATGTTCGCCGTGGCGAGGAATAGGACCTTCGACAGGTCGAGCTCGACCTCCAGGTAGTGGTCTCTGAAGGTGTGGTTCTGGGCGGGATCGAGCACCTCGAGCAACGCGGAGGACGGGTCGCCGCGGTAGTCGGAGCCGAGCTTGTCGACCTCGTCGAGCACGATGACCGGGTTCATGGTCCCCGCCTCCCGGAGCGCGCGGGCCAGTCGCCCCGGCTGCGCACCCACGTACGTGCGCCTGTGCCCCCGGATCTCCGCCTCGTCGCGCACGCCGCGGAGGGCCACGCGCACGAACTTGCGACCGAGCGCGCGCGCCACGGACTCACCCAGAGAGGTCTTCCCGACCCCCGGGGGGCCCACGAGGGCGACGATGGCCCCGCCGGCGCGCCCCACCGGCACCAGCCCGCGCTCGGCCTGGAGCTTGCGCACCGCGAGATGCTCGAGGATGCGCTCCTTCACGTCGGAGAGTCCGTCGTGGTCTTCGTCGAGGACGCGCGCGGCGGAAACGGTGTCGAGGGTGTCCTCTGAGGCGACCCCCCACGGGATCTCGAGAACCGTGTCGAGCCACGTGCGGATCCACCCGTGCTCGGGACTCTGCTCGCTCGTGCGCTCGAGCTTGGACATCTCGCGCTCGATCGCCGTCCTCACGTTCTGAGGCAGCTGGCGGGCTTCGGCCTTCCGTCGATAGTCCTCGACGGTGCCTTCGTCGGTGGTGCCGTCGAGGTGGCTCAGCTCTTTGCGGATCTCCTCCATCTGGCGGCGAAGGAGGAACTCACGCTGGGTCTTTTCCATGCCCTCTTCGACATCGGTCTTGATCTGCTCGCGAAGACTCAGGTCCGCGAGGGTCTCGCGCGCCCATCCCAGCACCAGCCGCAGGCGTCTTTCGAGGTCGATCGTGTCGAGCACCTCGACCCTCTGACCGAGTGAGAGGTCGGGCGAGTAGCCCGACAGATCTGCGATCTGCGAGGGATCGGTCACCTCGCGAAGACGCTCTGCCATACGCCGAGCCCCACGCGTGAGGAGGATGTTCTCGAGCACGGCCCGGTACTCACGAGCGAGCTCCTGGGCGGCCTGAGATGGCGGCCCTTCGCTCACCGGCTCGACCTGCACCCACAGGGCCCGGCCGGTGCCGGGCACCGCGGCACCCATCGTGGCTCGGGAGTGCCCGCTAACAACCATCGCCAGGGGCCCGCCGGGCAGCTCACCCAGTTCGAGGATCTCTGCGATCACCCCCACCGAGGCGTAGCTGCCGTCGACGTGGGGGACGAGCAGCAGCTCGCCGCCCACCGAGCCCGCCGCCTCGGCGGCAACCTTCGCATCCTCGGTCTCGAGCGCCATCGTGAGCACCATGCCCGGCAGCACCACGCCCGAGGTGAGAGGCAGCAACGGCAACGTCCGACCCAGGTCCGGCCTGTCGCTCCCGGCAGCCTCGACCTGGTCGGCGGCGTCTGGAAGCGTCTTTGCATCCGCCCGATCGCGTTCCACGTTCTCCTCCATCGTCTCCTCCACGAGGAGGTCACCTTCCGCCTTCTCGACCCCCTGATTCGTTGCCAATACAACAAGCTCGATGTCGCGGGGATTCCCGACACCTGGTCGGCCGGTTCCTCACGCCCCAAGCCGGCCGGAGCTCGCCCGGCGCGAGCTCACCGTCGATCGACGTTGAACGAGCCGGTACAGCCTTGCGGTTGAATGGCTCGATGGAGACGGCCGACCGGGTGGGACCCCTGGACGGGTTCCACCCTGCCGTCGCCACCTGGTTCTCCAGGCACTTCGCCGAGGGACCGACCGAGGCGCAGGCGAAGGGTTGGCCGGCGATCCGCAGCGGCGCCGACACACTGGTGGCCGCACCGACGGGGTCGGGCAAGACCCTGGCCGGCTTTCTCGTCGCGATCGACGCCGCCTACCGTGCCCACGACCTGGGCGAGGACATTCGGGGACAGACGCGGGTCGTCTACGTCTCGCCCCTGAAAGCCCTGGCCGTCGACGTCCACCAGAACCTCGAGCGACCGCTCGCAGAGATCGCTGAGGTCGCTTCCGAGATGGGCCTGGCGGTACCACCGATAACAGTGGCGGTGCGCACCGGGGACACCACCGCCAGTTCGAGGAGCGCGATGGTCCGCGAGCCTCCGACCCTCCTCGTCACCACCCCCGAGAGCCTCTACCTGCTCGTCACCGCCGGACGTTCCCGGGCGGTCCTCGGCCACGTGAGGACCGTGATCGTCGACGAGATCCACGCCTTGGCGCGTGACAAGCGCGGTTCGCACACGGCTCTCACCCTCGAGCGCCTCGAGCAGATCCAGCGAGACACAAGACCCCAGCGCATCGGGCTCTCGGCGACACAGAGGCCGATCGAAGTGACCGCGCGCCTGCTCATCGGCGCGGGGAGTCACGGCCCGTCAGGTGTAGGTGAGAGCCGTGTGGAGATCATCGACTGCGGACACCGCCGCGAGCTCTCGATTCACATCGAGCTGCCCGAGACGGAGCTGGGTGCGGTGGCCTCTTCCGAGCAGCTCGGCGAGATCGTCGACCTCATCGCGGGCCACGTGGCCCGTCACCGCACGACGCTCGTCTTCGTGAACACCCGCCGGCTTTCCGAGCGGCTCGCCCACATGATCGGCGAGCGGCTCGGCCCCGAACAGGTCGCCGCGCACCACGGGAGCCTGTCGACCGATCGTCGCCGGCGAACCGAGTCGCGTCTTCGCGCCGGAGACCTGCGCGCGCTCGTCGCGACCGCGTCGTTAGAGCTCGGGATCGACGTCGGCCCGGTGGAGCTCGTCTGCCAGGTCGGATCGCCGCGTTCGATCGCCACCTTCCTCCAGCGCGTCGGGCGGTCGAACCACTCGCGCGACGGGGTCCCCGAGGGCATCTGCTTCCCGATGACCCGTGACGAGCTCGTGGAGTGCGCAGCGCTCATGAGCGCCGTTCGCAACGGGCGCCTCGACTCGACCTGCCCGCCCTCGGCACCTCTGGACATCCTCGCCCAGCAGGTCGTCGCAGAGGTGGCGGCTGCCGGTGAGTGGCAGGAGGACGCGCTGTACCGACTGGTGCGGAGAGCTGCACCGTACGCGACCCTTCGCCGCGACGATTTCGACGCCGTCGTCGAGCTGGCCTCCGAGGGCATACCCACCGGGCGCGGCGCGCGCATGTCCTACCTGCACCGTGACCGGGTCCACGGAATGCTGCGCCCGCGGCGAGGAGCACAGCTCGCCGCGCTCACCAGCGGCGGGGCGATCGCCGAGGTGGGCGACTACCGGGTAATCGCGGATCCCGACGACACGCCGGTGGGGACGGTGAACGAGGACTTCGCGATCGAGTCGATGGTCGGCGACGTCTTTCTCCTCGGCACCCATTCCTGGCGCATACGGCGGGTGACCCAGGGGGAGGTGCGAGTCACAGACGCGCGCGGCGCGCGCCCCACCGTTCCCTTCTGGGTCGGCGAAGCACCGAGTCGTACAGATGAGCTCTCCGCGGAGCTCTCCGAGCTTCGCCGCCGCGTCGGGGTGATCCTCGCAGGCACCTTCGCCGAGCCCGGCGGCACCGAGGAGTCCACGCCGACGGCCTTCGACGCGGCGGCAGCCCACGTGGAGGCGACGTGCGGGCTCGACCCGGACACGGCGCGCCAACTCGTCGGGTATCTGTCTTGCGCGCTGGGCGAACTCGGTGTGATGCCCACCCAACGCGACATCGTCTTCGAGCGGTTCTTCGACGAGGCCGGAGGGATGCAGATCGTCCTGCACGCGCCTTTCGGCGCGCGGGTCAACCGCGCCTTCGGGTTGGCACTCCGAAAGAGGTTCTGTGCCACCTTCGACTTCGAGCTGCAGGCTGCGGCCACCGACGACGCCGTCGTGCTGTCGCTCGGTCCGCAGCACAGCTTCCCGCTGGAGTCCGCGCCGCGGCTCCTTCACTCGACCGGTGCAGCAGCTGCGCTCGAGCAGGCTGTGCTGGCTTCGCCGATGTTCGGTTCACGGTGGCGCTGGAACCTGAACCGCTCGCTCGCCGTCCTGCGTTTTCGTGGTGGGAAGAAGAACCCGCTCCCAATCCAGCGCATGGAGTCCGACGACCTGATGGCCGCTGTGTTCCCAGCGCTCGCCGCGTGCCAGGAGAACACACCTGCCGGGCCCGTCCAGATCCCCGACCACGTGCTGGTCCGCCAGACCCTCTACGACTGCCTCCACGAGGCGATGGACGTGGACGGGCTCGTTGATTTGGTTTCGCGCATCGAATCAGGTGAGATCCAAACGCACTTCGTCGAGTCGACCACGCCCTCGGTGCTCTCACACGAGATCCTGAACGGCAAGCCCTATACGTTCTTGGACGACGCCCCGTTGGAAGAGCGGCGCACGCGGGCTGTGCAGTTGCGGCGCGGCTTGCCGGTCGAGCCCACGGAGCTGGGCCTGCTCGACTCCGCAGCGATCGAGCGCGTCCGCAGGGAGGCCGCACCGGACCTGCGAGCGCGCGAAGAGCTCCACGACCTGTTGTCGTCCCTCGTGGTGTGCACTCCTGTCGCGGGGTGCGGTCGATGGTTCGGCGAGCTCGTCGATACGGGACGAGCCATGGAGGTCCTAGCACCCGCGGTGAACGGCGTGCTCTGGTGCACCACCGAACGACGGTCGTGGGTAGAGGCCTTGTTCGCCGACGCCACGTTCGCTCCAGATAACGAGCTTCCCGTCGCGCTCGTGACATCAGCGGTCCGAGAAGCCGCCCCCGATCCCGACATCGTGGCGGCCCAGGTCCTTCGTGGCCATCTGGACGTCATGGGCCCTGTGACCGCCGAGATGCTCGCGACGCGCACCGCGCTGGCGACGAGCCGGGTGACCGTGGGACTGGCGCGCCTCGAGGCCGAGGGGTTCGCCATGCGCGGGCAATTCGACCCCGCCCTCGCTGGAGACGCCGCCTCTCACTTCGAAGGGGTTGAAGAAGAACAGTGGTGCGCGCGGCGCCTGCTGGCACGGATCCACGCATACACCCAGCACCGGCTGCGCCGTGACATCGAGCCGGTGAGTGCTCAGGACTTCATGCGCTTCCTGCTGCAATGGCAGCACGTGGCTCCGGGGACCCAGCGACAGGGCCGAGCCGGGTTGCTTGCCGTGGTCGATCAGCTCCAAGGGTTCGAGCTCGCCGCCGGGGCGTGGGAGGAGTCCGTCTTCTCGGCTCGGGTGGAGCAGTACAAGCGTGAGTGGCTCGAAGACCTGTGCCTGTCGGGCGAGCTCGTGTGGGGACGCCTGGCGCCTCGCCCTCCCATTCCCGACGACGCGCCGGTTCGCCGAGGCGCGTCGACTCCGTCGCGCGCCACCCCGGTCACGTTCACCTTGCGCGAGGACCTGCCGTGGCTGTTGATCGCGACGCGAGGAGGCTGCGCCCCCGAGGACCCTGCACACGGGGCTTCGCGCGCGGTCCTGGACGCTCTGCGAGCTCGTGGCGCCATGTTCCACTCGGAGCTGTGCGCCGTCACCGGCCGCCTGCCCGTCGAGGTCGAGGAGGGTCTTTGGGACCTGGTCGCGCGCGGATTGGTAACCTCCGACGGTTTCGGTGCCGTTCGGTCCCTCTTCTCCGCCCGCCAGGCATCGAAGCGCCGGTATCGCCAGGAGCAGCGCGTACGCCTCGGTGGCCGGCGGGTGCCGGCTCTGCGCCAAGGAGGTGAAGGTCGCTGGGCGCTGTTGCCTACCCGTGTCGAACCCGAGCACGTCTGGTCCGGGTACGGCCCACCCGCACAAGACGAATCCGCCCACGTCGTGCACGACACCTTCGATGACCCCGACGCACTCGCAGAGCAGGTGGCGGGGCAGCTGCTCGCGCGCTGGGGCGTCGTGTTCTGGGACCTGATGGCCCGAGAGAACCTGGCCGTGGCTTGGCGTGAGTTGCTCTGGGCCCTTCGCCGGCTCGAGGCGCGAGGGCTCGTTCGCGGAGGACGCTTCGTTACGGGCTTCGCTGGGGAGCAGTATGCGCTGCCCGAAGCCGTCGAGGAATTGCGGCGGACGCGCAGGAGCGAACGCAACGGAGAGACCGTCCGGCTGAGCGCGGCCGACCCTCTCAACCTTTGCGGGATCGTCCTGCCTGGCAGACGCGTCCCGGCTCTGCGCACGAACCGTGTCACCTATCGCGACGGAGCGCTCCTCGGCGAGGAGTCGGGCCCCGCCCGGCGACATGCCGACCCACGCCCGGTGCTCGCCGCCTTCACCAGGAACTGACCGGGGCGCCGAGCTTCCAGAGAGTCAGCGGGCCAAGACAGCGAGAACGGCGAGAACAGCAGGACGCAGAGGACGGAGAAGATGCGCAAGTCGAGCGCTGGATTGCTGGTCTACAGGATGTCCGGTGAGCCACCGGACACGCTCGAGTTGCTGATCGTCCACCCGGGCGGCCCGCTCTGGGCAAAGAGGGACCACGGTGCCTGGTCGATCCCCAAGGGCGAGCACGAGCCGGGCGACGATCCCGCGGCATGCGCCAGGAGGGAGTTCTCCGAAGAGCTCGGCGTAGCGCCCCCCGAGGGTCCGTGGACCGACCTCGGCGATGTCGTCCAGCACGGCGGCAAACGGGTACATGCCTGGGCCGTGCACGGCGATCTCGACGCGTCACAGGTACGCAGCAACACCTTCGAAATTCAGTGGCCGCCCCGCTCGGGCCGGATACGTTCCTTCCCCGAGATCGACGCCGCCGCATGGGTCGCGGTCGACGAGGCTCGTCAGAAGCTCGTCACTGCGCAGATCGCTTTCGCGGACCGGCTGCTCGCGTACCTGAGCAGCCGCCCTTCACCTACGGGCGCGGCGGGGAGAACCACGGGAGACTTGGCGGGACCCGCGGGTGACGACCCGTCATCTGCGACCGACGAGCCGTCACCCCCGGTCTGAACATCGTTACCCCGAGCCCGCGAGTGCGAGGCCCGGACCGAGCGAGACGAACGACCTGCGGGCTACTCGCCTCCGTAGGCCTTGATCTCCCTGGCCTCCTCCTCGGAGAGCTCGCGTGGCTGCTCTCCCCGGGCGATCTTCTCGCTCTGGACGTGCTTGCGGATCTCGTCGACGATCTCCGGGTTGGCGAGGGTGGTGGTGTCCCCCACGTCGGCGAAGTTCGAGATGGCCGCTATGACGCGGCGCATGATCTTCCCGGACCGGGTCTTCGGCATGTCCGTCACGATCCAGACGCTCTTCGGTTTCGCGATCGGGCCGATCTCACGCGCGACGGCGTCGATCACCTTCTTCTCCATTTCCTTGCTGGGGGCCATCCCTGGCTTCAGAGAGACGTATATCTCGACGATCCGACCGCGCAGGTCGTCGACCACCGGGACGGCCGCGGACTCCGAGACCTCGTCCACCGTGAGAGCTGCAGACTCGATCTCCTTGGTCCCGAGGCGGTGCCCGGCAACGTTGATCACGTCGTCGACCCGACCGAGGATCCGGAAGTAGCCGTCAGACGTCTGGACCGCTCCGTCGCCTGCCAGGTACGGCCAATCGCGCCAGTCCTTGCTGTTCTTGTCCCGGCAGTACTTGCCGTAGTAGGTCTCGACGTACCTCTCGGGCTGGCCCCAGACGGTCTGGAAGATCCCAGGCCAGGGGTTGCGGATGCAGATGTTGCCCGCCTTGCCGCTTCCGGCCGGCAGCTCCTTCAGGTTCTCGTCGAAGATCGCCGGGTACACCCCGAGGACCCCCGGGCCGCAGCTACCGGGCTTCATCGGATGCAAAGCGGGCAGCGTGCTCCCGAGGAAACCGCCGTTCTCGGTCTGCCACCACGTGTCGACGATGACGGCCTCACCCTTGCCGACCACCTCGTGGTACCAGCGCCACACCTCAGGCTCGATCGGCTCGCCCACGGTCGTCATGTGCTTGAAGTGGTAGTCGTACTTAGCAGGCTCGTCGGGCCCGAGCTTGCGCAACATGCGAATGGTGGTGGGCGCGGTGTGGAAGATGTTCACACCCAGCCGCTCCGCGATACGCCAGCAACGACCAGCATCGGGGTAGGTGGGCACGCCCTCGTACAAGACGCTCGTCGTCCCGAGTGCCAGAGGCCCGTAGACGATGTAGGAGTGCCCCGTGATCCACCCGATGTCCGCCGAGCACCAGTAGGTGTCTTCAGGGTGGATGTCCTGGTAGTACTTCGAGGTTCCAGCCACGTACGAGAGATAACCGCCCGTCGAGTGCTGGCAGCCCTTGGGCCGCCCCGTCGTACCGCTCGTGTACATGAGGAACAGTGGCGCCTCGGCCGGCATGGAGACAGGCTCTACGACCTTGCCGCGGTATTCGGGCAGGAGGTCGTCGACGAAGAAGTCCCTGCCCTCGACCATCGGCGTCTTCGACGCGTACTGGCCTACGTGGCGCCGGAAGACCAGCACCTTGTCGACTTCCTGGCCGAGCTTCAGAGCCGCTTCGATCGCCTCGTCGGCCTTGACCTTGTGGTCCTGCAGCTGGCCGCTGCGGTAGTAGCCGTCCACTGTCACCAGGATGCGGCTGCCGGAGTCGGCGATCCGGTCCCCGCAGGCGGCGCCGGAGAATCCACCGAACACCTCGGAGTGCACCACCCCCAACCGAGCGCACGCCAGCATGGCCACCGGCAGCTCGGGGATCATCGGCAGGTGGAAGGTCACCCGATCGCCGGTCTTCAGCCCGGCGAAGTCCCGGAGCAGGGCGGCGAACTCGTTGACCCTCCTGTGGAGCTCCTGATAGGTGATCGCCTGGGTGTCTTCTTCCTCCGGCTCGGGCACGTAGAGGATCGCAGCCTTGTTGCGTGACTTCGCAAGGTGGCGGTCGATGCAGTTGTAACTGGCGTTGAGGCGACCACCGACGAACCACTTCCAGAACGGCGGGTTGTTCGTGTCGAGCGTCGTGTGCCAGTACTCGTCCCAGTCGAGAAGGTCCGCATACTCCTTGAAGCACTCGGGGAAGTGCTCTTCGCTGAATCGCTCGAAGATCTTGGGATCCGACGCGTTCGCTTGACCGATGAACGCGGCCGAAGGGTAGTAAAGGTCCTCCTCGCGCCAGTGGACGGCAATCTGGGCCTCTGACACCTGCTCGGACTGGGCCTCGGGCACATCTTTCGGACTCTCTGCCATCATCCGTCGTTCTCCTCTTCTCGGTTTGGCCCATTATGACCTGGGTGTGCCCACCCGGTCCAAGCGGCCGAGGCGCCGTCGCGCCAATCCCAAGGACAGGGCGGTTCACTCACCCACGATTGCCCGCACCCACCCGCACCTGCCCGCACTACGGCCTTTGCCCATGCAGACGACGCGCACCGACGACGGAACGAAAGCTTCCGGGCGCGCTCGTCCGGCCGGTGGTCGGGCCACCGTGTCCCCACCACGTTGATGCAAAGACCCCAACCTCAGCTGTCGCCCGAGTAGCCTGCGATCCACAGCCCGAGCCGCCTAGTCAACGAGAGTGCCCGGCCCTTCGGGGCGGAGGGAAACGTCGAGACGGTTCGGGCCGAAGCATAGGCAGCAGTCACGGAAGACGACAGGAAAGGTAAAGGAGCATGACCACGCATCCCGGAGAAACGCAAGAAGCCGCAGCCGGCGGCGGGCTCGCCACAGCGGTGCACCGTGTAGCGGACCCGGCTCCACTGGGGCTGGCGGCTTTCGCAATGACGACGTTCGCGCTCAGCATCGGCAACACCAACATCTGGGGCCCGGGGGCCGACGCCGCTCTCGCGCTGGCCCTGGTGTACGGAGGTGCCGCCCAGCTCTTGGCCGGGATGTGGGAGTTCGTCCGGAAGAACACCTTCGGCGCACTCGCCTTCTCATCGTTCGGCTCCTTCTGGATCGCCTACTACGTGTTCGTCAAGTTCGTTGCCCCCGGAGTGAAGCCTTCCGACGCACCGGTGGCAGTGGGCGTGTTCCTCCTGGGCTGGACCATCTTCACCGCCTACATGACGGTGGCTTCATTCCGGGTTAGCGGAGCCGTGGTCGCGGTCTTCGTGCTACTTACGATCACGTTCGTGTTGCTCACCGTCGGCGCCTTCCACTCGAGCATCGACTGGACCAAGGCAGGCGGGTGGGTCGGTCTCGCGACAGCGGCAGCGGCTTGGTACGCGTCGTTCGCCGGAGTGGTGAACGAGACGTTCAGGAAGCCACTGATCCCGACGATGCCGCTCGCGCCGCGCTGAGCCACATACCCCCCTGTCACGGCCGGCCGGGATACGTTCGAGCGTACGTCGGCCGGTCGTGATGGCCCCTAGCCGCTGGTGAACACCTCGGCAGCGGGATCGTCCAAGGCGAGCTGTAGATGGGGATCGAGCGACTCGTGCCCCTTGGGCCCACGATGCACCGCTGTCCCTATAGCCATCAGCTCGACGGCGTGGGTGAGCATCGTGTTGACAGGCCGCTCGGAAAGCTGCACCGCCACGACACCGTCTGCTCCGAGCGACGCGGCCTCCCGCGCCATCATCTCCATTGCTTCTTCACGCGCCGAGTAGAGGGCTGTCGTCTGACCCTCGAGCTCGACGTTGTCACGCACCAATCCCAGTGATTGAGACGCGCTGCGAGCGCTGAACCCCACCACCGAGACACCGAGGACGATGCCCGCGGCGCGATATCCCGCCCGAATGAGCATGTGGAATTCGCGCGCCGAAAGAGTCGTGGTGAACGGCCCGCGGGCGGCCGACCCCGGGTGCCCGGCGTTTCGCCCTCCGCGCACTGCCGTGCCGAGCATCGTGCACGTGAGCTGGTTCGCCGGCTCACGCTCAAGCTCCAGGCGCATCGCGACCACCCCGTCGGCGCCCCGCTGACTCACCTCCGAGGCGATTCCGGCCCGAGCTTCGGCGATTGCAGATGCGATGGCGCCCCCCCACGTCTTCGCTTCGGTGCCCGCTGTTGTGAACTGCGCAAACCAACTGGCCGACCCGGCGCCCGTGACGATCTCCACCGGCCTGTAGCCGATCTCCTCGAGCAGGATCAGCTCCCCGACGGTGAGATCGGACACGAAGGCCTGGCCGTCAGGACGAAACGGCGTGCGCAGAGCCTCCAAGGCGACACCGATGTCAGGGAGGCCCGAAGCCCCTGTGGCAACTCCGGGGCCCATGTCGCGAGTCATGGTCGGAGAGACACGATCGCTCGCGGTGGACGCGGCTCCGCCTCGGTCTTGTAACGGCGCACCGCTGTTCCCAAAGCCAGTGCCAACTGGTTCCATGACTCCCCGTAACGGATAAAGCGGCGGTCGCTCCATTCGGTGTGGACGACGCCCTCGCCCATGCCGTGCGCGGTGCTCGCGAGCTGTTGGCGCGCCCTTCCCCGAGCGACTCCCACAGCAGCGGGGATCTGAGCATTTGGGCCTACGACAGTCAGATCCCCCCGAGCAAGGCAGTTCGGCTGCACGTACACCACGCCCACCCCCATAGCCAGGCCTGCCGGCACGTAGCCGAGGCCGATCAAGCGTTCGAAGTTCTGGCCAGATGCATTCGTCAGGAAGGGCGATGCCAGGGGAGCCGAGCCGGGATGTAGAATCGCCGTTCCGGTTGCGAGGAAGGTCGCAGTACCGGCGGCACCGATCATGTGCTCGAAGGACAGCTTGACACCAACCACTCCGTGAGCGCCGAGGCCGACCGCCTCATCCTGCAGGCGTGACAGGGCCAGCCGGTACCCCTCGAAAAGCGAGGCGGCGAGCACGGTGTTCTCGGCGTTGAACCCGTAGTGCTCTGCGTTCGCCACGAACCCGAAGTGGGCGCACGGGTAGGACTCGACGTACGAACCGCTCGCGCGCGCGGACGACAGGAGGCCACCCCACCCGATGCCTCCGCTCATCGCCATTCCTCCGTAGACGTTGCCCGTGATCGTCGAGGCGAGCTGCATGACTGCAGAACCCATTACGAAGCCGACCGGCGAGAGACCGACGCGCCTTAGAGCCGCCGCCTCTGCCACAGACAGGTCGCTAGTCGGAGCGTGCCGGACACGGGGCGTGGCCCGAAAAGCGCCCCGGTCCAGACCCGCACCCTGCCCTGGACCCGCACCCTGCCCTGGACCCGCCATCAACGATCCATGGTGATGACGGGTACAGGTGGCGAGATCACATGGTCGTCGCGAAGCGAGCGCACCCCGGTCCCTATGGCGAGGAACTCGATCGTGTGACTGCCCCACATGTGGGACTTCTCGACGAGCTGGACACCCACGATGCCGTGCGCCTGAAGGCGGGCCGCCTCTTCCTCCATGCGCGCCATGGCCCGCTCACGTGCGTCGTAGAGGGCCTGGGTGAAGTTCGGCAGCTCGGTCGCCCTGCCGGTGCTCGCCATGGTGCTCAGCAACGTGCGATGAGCGACGTGGTACACGCACGTGCCCAAGACGAGCCCTAGTGGGGCGAACCCCGCTTGCAAGAGCGTCCAGAAATCCTGACCGGAGAGGTCCGAGGTGAAGGGCTTGCCTTCAGCATTGCGCCACGAGGTCCCGTCCTTCGACTTCACCGCAGTACCCACAGCTATGAACTCCGCCGTGGATCTCCCCCACTCGTAGTAGTTGACATCCAAACGGACGCCGACGATGCCGTCGGCAGAGAGCACGTCCGCCTCCTCTTCCATGCGAGTCATTGCCAGCTCTCTCGCGGTGTACATGGCTTGAGTCAACTTCTCGAGCTCGGTCGACTGGCTCCAGCGACGAGTTTGCAGCCCGATCTGGTAGATCGAGCTGCCCATCACCAGACCAAGTGGCGTGAAACCTGCCTCCTCCACGAGCAGGAACTCGTTCACCGTCAGGTCCGAGGTGAACAGGCGGCCACCGCCGGGCTCCTCCGTCTCCCGCAGCCTGCGCAAGGCGTCGGCGGGCAGTTGCTGCTGGGGTACGTCGGTCACGTGGCTCCTTGTCGGTCGTTTCGGCTGGGTCGGCCGGTTCGGCTGGGTCTGTTCGGTCAGCTGGTTGGTCCGGTCGGTTCGGTCTTCGAGCTATGACAGCAACCCGTGAAGGGCTTTCCAGGTTTGCTCGGAACGCCTTGCCTCGTCGCCCAAGGCGGAGACGAGCTCCTCCACCCATTCGCTCATCGATACCTGCTTTGTGGACAGGACGATCCCGCGTACCCTGCGGGCGACCGTGCATGCCACAACTCCACCCTTCGCGCGGCGCGCGGAAAGGATCGTGCCCGCGCCAGCACCGGTCAGATCGAGCTCGATTCCGGTCACGGGTCTGTCCCGCTTGAGCAGACCGCCGGATCGCTCGAGCTTCACCCGGTCACCCAGGGCCTGCGCGAGCTCCGAGGCCAGCACCCTAAAGAAGGTGCCGGTATCGGCAGCATTGGCGCGCACCTGCGCGGCAACGAGGTCGAAACTCTCCTCACGCTGCGGCTCGATCTCCTCGCCCATTTCCTCCGGCCCGGAATTCGTGGCTCGTCGTGCCGACCGTAGCCTCCCGTGTCACGGGGCCTGACGGTAGCCCGCACTCACAAGTCCCCGCAGCGCACCCAAGGTGGCGTCGAAGCACGTTCTCATGGACCTTCTCCCTTCATGGACCTTCTCCGCCCGTGGCGCTGCACGAGCGAGGGTCCCAAGGCTCGAGGACCTCGGTGGAGCTCGAAGGACCAGCCAGAGCAGGGTTGTTCGACAGTGGACCGGGGACCGTGGTCGTCGTGGTCGAAGAATTGCTCCCGCCATTGAGCACGCCCGGGGAGGTGGATGAAGAGCGAGATGATCCGGTCGAGCTGGGAGTCGGTGTGGAGGTCGAACCCGCCGGTGGGTTGACTGCGAAATTGCTGCCAATAACAACCACCACGTCGGCCGCCTCAGAGGAAGGAAGCGGCGATCCGACGTCGAGCATGCTCGTCGCGTGGGCGGCTCCCGAACTTGCACTGTTCGAGCTCGTCACGCCCGAGACACCGGTGCCCGACGTAACGCTGGGAGAACGACCCGTTCCAGAGGGAATAACTCCGGGGTTGTAGCCGATGATCGCCAGACCTGACAACGCTGACTGGAGGCGCAGTGCGTCCGCAAGCTTGCTGGGGTCGGAGTAAAGAACCGTGGTCTCGGTCGTCGACGCCCCGACCTCGGTGTTGGTCACCGACGCGACCTTGTAGCCGAGCGCCTCGAGGGAGGCGGCGGTCTTCGCACCCTTCTCGTACACACCGCTGCCGTTCTCAACGGCGACGGTGAAAGAGCTCGGCGAAGGAAGTGGCTGCCCCGAGGAGTCCTCGGTCGGAGCGGTGCCGAGAAATCTCGCGACCACTTGGGCATCTTCAGGCTGGACCGGAAAGACCACGTCTCCATAACCGCCGCCCTTATAGAAGTAGCCCTGGCTGTCCGCGACCACCGGAAGGGTGTACTGCGGAACGCTGTTCGGGTTCATGTTGTGGAACTCGAGGACCAGATTGGCCATGTGGGTTGCCGATAGACGCTGGTCCACTTCGAGGTTTCCCGCCAGCGAGTTGATGAGCCGCAGGTCCGTGACGAAGTCGCCGAGCCCACGCTTCGCCACCTCCGAGGAGAGCACTCGGAGGAACTCGTGGTCGCGCCGGATCCGGCTCAGGTCGCTCTGCGGGTCGTACGGCCAGTCGTATCGGGGCAGTCGGGAGTCCGAAGACGGCTGGTACTGAAGGTGCCTGGCACGCACCACGGCCAGGCCCTGAAAACCGTTGAGGGAGATGCAACCTGTGGACGGTACGTACAACGACGACTCGAGATCGTAAACAGGCATGGGAAAGTACATCTTCAGGCCTCCCAGCGCCCCGACCACCCCTTGGAAGCTGTCGAAGTTCAGTTCCACGTAGTGCTGGATCGGGATGCCGAAGTCTTCGGTGATCGCGGCGATGAGCTGGCTGGGTCCGTCCGTGTCGCCCAGCGCGGCGTCGATCTTGTTCAAACCATCGTGGCGGGCGTTCGGAACCATGGTGTCTCGTGGGATCGACAGGATCGACGCCTTGTGGTGGTCGGGGTCGAGGTGCAGGATCATCACCACGTCGCTGTTCACGCCCGTCACACCCTGGTCGCACAAACCGAAAGCCGGATTCTGCTGCTTCAGGCCACACCGGGTGGTCGAACCGATGAGGAGGATGTTCTCCACGTCCTTCTGGGCACCCGAGGTCCGCACCTCGGCCAAGTGCTTGACGTGGACGCGGTGGATGAGATGGCTCTCGTACAGGAGGTATCCCGCCACAGCGGCAACGACGAGCAGCACCAGGCCCACGACGCCAGAAGCGGTGAATAATACGGTTCGCCGCTTCTTACGCAACCGCCGTGCATGCTCCGCCGCTCTACGTTCGGGGCGCGACAACGCGGTAGCTGCAGCTGGACGTCGCACTTCCTCCTTCGGTTCGGAGTCGGGAGGAAGATTCACGGCCGGCAATCTACTGCCGTCCGGGCCACGGGCTCGGGCCGCCTCCGTTGGCTATGAGCAGCCGCTCGTGGTGCCGCAGCTCATGCACACGTAGCAGGATCCTGCGCGCTGCATGACCATGCCGCACTGGTAGCACAGCGGCGCATCGCGCTGTCCGGATCCCTGGAGGCTCGCCGGCTCCGATGCGTGCGCCGCACGTCCTGCCCTCGTCGAAGGCGGGACCGAGCTTATGCCCGCGTCCTCGATCAGGTCCTGCTCGAGTATGGCCGCCTCCTCGACTCCGGGAAGGGTCGGCTGCAACCGCTCCGTTGTCGACAGAACACCGAGTCCCTCGCGTTCTGCGTGCGGGAGGTAGTCGAGCGCGAGGCGCCTGAACATGTAATCGAGCAGGCTGGTGGCGATGCGCAACTCTGAATCGTCGGTAATTCCAGCAGGCTCGAAGCGCATGTTGCTGTACTTGCTTACGTACGTCGCGAGGGGCACTCCGTGCTGGAGCCCGAGGCTGATCGAGATCGAGAAGGCGTCCATGATCCCTGCCAATGTCGAGCCCTGCTTGGAAACCTTGATGAACACCTCACCCGGCCGGCCGTCGTCGTACTCCCCCGCGGTGACGTACCCCTCGCAATCCGCCACTCGAAAGGCGAAAGTGCTGGACTTGCGCCTGCGCGGCAGGCGCTCGCGCACGGCACCGACGACCACGGTGTCGTGCTCACGTTGTTGCTCGCGAGCCAGGGCGGCCTCGAGCTCCGCGATCCTGGCCGCGACCTCTCGGTCGCGCGCCTCTGCACCGGAACCAGGAGGAGCGAAGTCCGCTCCGGCGCCCACGACCTCTGTCTTTCCGTCTTGCCTGGTGGTGGACAGCGGCTGTCCCACCTTGCAGTGGTCCCGGTAGACAGCGACGGCTTTCAAGCCCATCCTCCACGCGTCTAGGTGGACCTGTTCGATGTCCTCGACCGTCACGTCCTCGGGAGTGTTGATCGTCTTTGAGATCGCGCCGCTGATGAACGGCTGTACCGCGGCCATCATCCTCACATGTCCGAGGTAGTGGATCGTGTTGTCACCCATCGAACACGCGAACACAGGCAAATGAGAGGAAGCCAGGTGAGGGGCACCAACGATCGATTTGTGCTCGTCGACATACGAAACGATGTCGTCGACCTGCTCCGCGCCATAACCGAGCTTCCTCAGTGCTCTCGGAACGGTCTGGTTCACTATCGACATGGTCCCGCCTCCGACGAGCTTCTTCGTCTTCACGAGACTCAAGTCGGGCTCGATCCCTGTCGTATCACAGTCCATCAACAAGGCTATGGTCCCGGTGGGTGCCGCAACTGAAGCTTGTGAGTTCCTCACGCCGAATTCCTCACTGAGCTCGACGGCGTCGTCCCAGGCCTCCTGAGCCGCTGAGAGCAACTCCGGAGGGACAAGCTCCTCGTCGATCTTGGCGACCTCCGCGCGGTGCATCTGAAGCACGTTCAACATCGCTTCGCTGTCGGCGTGGAATCCCGCGAACGGTCCCATCCGGGCCGCGGTACGGGCCGACGTGGTGTAGGCGTGTCCTGTCATGAGGGCGGTGATCGACGCGGCCCACGCTCGTCCCTCGTCGGAGTCGTAAGGAAGGCCTTGTGCCATCAAGAGAGCGCCGAGGTTCGCGTAGCCGAGCCCGAGCTCGCGGTAACGCCTTGCATTCTCGGCGATCTTCTCGGTCGGGTAATCCGCGCTCCCGACAAGGATCTCCTGGGCACTGAACACGACCTCGACCGTCGCCTTGAAACCCTCGACGTCGAAGCTCCCGTCGTCATTGAGGAACTTCAACAAGTTGATCGAAGCCAGATTGCAGGCCGAGTTGTCCAGGTGCATGTACTCACTGCAGTTGCGAACCACGACGCCGTCGACCACGTAGGAATGATTCCGAGGTTCTGTCAGGTTGTATGTCAGCTCAACGCCGTCATAGGACCGCTCAAGGATGTGCGCGGTGCGACGTGCACGGTAAGGACCCCTTGGGCGCTTCATAATCATCTCGCGAAGCAGCACCGCTTTTCGTGACAAGGAGAAGCCGATGTGCTCAGCGAACGTCGCCACCGAGCCCGCTGTGATTCGCAAGTCGAAGGTAGCCGACCGACCGTACACTCTCGTTTCGCCGCACCGATTGGTATACGAAAAGGTGCCCTCCTTGTTGGCGGCCCTCACATTGTACAAATGGCTAATAATTCCAAACGTGGTGAGTAGTCGCTGCACCCCTTGCAACAACGTCACCGATGTAGATCCCAAACCGACGTACGCATTCTTCGCCCCCAGGACGACGCACCCATCGGCATCAAACAGACCTTGGAGAAACGCAGCCACAGCCTCCTGCGGTGCTTGCTCGATAGCCCAGGGCACCTGCTTCTCCGGGCCCTTGACCTGTCGGACACCAAGCGCTTCGGTGAATCGCTTAAACGCACGGCGTGAGATCCGTAGTTGAGTCGTCCCATTAGGCTGTTCGGAAACTTTCACAGGGCGGCCGTCATTGATCCACTCGACCAGCTCCACGTGCGCAGCCAGAATCTCATCACGGTCCTCGGCGCTGTCGTATATGGTCGCTACGATCGATCCAGAGGTGCTGCCATCACCGATCAGCCATCCCAGGTAGTGGGCGAACCCCGTCGTCCACTCATCGGGGAAGTTCAACGAAGCGACATGGTCTCCCTTGGTCCGATAGTCGTCAGGATCAGATGACACGGGTAGAGCCGGATCTGCGTTAACGGCCGGCGCCGCAAGGTCGAGAATCTTCACTTCGTCGATGGACGTGAGATGCCGCGCCTCTACGTACCCGCGATTGGTTGTGAAGATCTGATGGCCCGGGGTACAACGAATCTCCATCCCATTATCGAAACGCAGGCGAACGATGTCGTTGTCTCCTGTGATCATGAAAGCGTCAGGAGTAGTGACCTCCATGCGCTCTGAAGGTTCGTCTGAATTGGTACCGTCGTATGTGTAGACACCAAATGACTCCCCACGGTTGACACGATCGAATAGCTCAGAGAACGGGACTAGGCCTTTGTCGGTGTGCACCCTTGCAGAACCCGGGAAACAAGGGTTACTAGCGTTGATGCGGCCCGCGTTCGGAGCGGTGTGCCACCGGTTGATCGTGGTATCGAACTGCATTCCCGGATCGGCGCACTCCCAAGCAGCATGAGCGATCTGACGGAACAGGTCACGAGCCTTCACCCGACGAACTGCCGATCCGTCGGTCCTGGCAACCAGTGCCCAGTCCGAGTCGTCGAGAACAGCCTGCATGAACTCGTCGGTCACCCGCACCGAGTTGTTCGCGTTCTGGTACTGAACCGAGAAGGAATCCGCGCCGTCGAGGTCCATGTCGAACCCGCCGTCGCGCAGCACACGCGCCTTGCGCTCCTCGAGCGCCTTACACCAGATGAAGTCCTCGATGTCCGGGTGATCGACATCGAGAATGATCATCTTTGCGGCGCGACGGGTCTTGCCTCCACTCTTTATCGTGCCAGCTGATGCGTCCGCGCCGCGCATGAACGACACCGGGCCCGACGCGGTCCCGCCGCCCTGGAGCTTCTCGGTGGAAGCACGGATTCGTGACAAGTTGACACCGGCGCCCGATCCACCCTTGAAGATGATGCCCTCCTCCCGGTACCAGTTCAGGATGGAGTCGATCGAATCCTCGACAGAGAGAATGAAGCACGCCGCGCCCTGCTGAGGCACACCCTTCACCCCGATGTTGAACCACACCGGAGAATTGAAAGCGGCTCTCTGGGTTACGACGACCTGCTTCAGCTCGTCGCGAAACGCCTCGGCTTCCGCCGCGTCTTCGAAGTAACCGTCCTTCACTCCCCACTTGGTGATCGCGTCGACCACGCGGTCGACCACCTGCTTCAGCGAGGACTCGCGCTCTGTGGTCCCGGGGGTACCGCGGAAGTACTTCTGGGCGAGGATGTTGGTGGCGTTGGGGCTCCAGCTGATCGGCACCTCCACCCCGAGCTGCTCGAAGGCCACCTTTGCGGTCCGGTAGTCGGTGATGCGGGCGTCGCGCCGCTCCCAGACGACCTCGTCGTAGGGGTGGACCCCCTCTGTGGTGAAGTGTCGCCGGATGCCGATGCCGGTCCGCTGCGGTGCGATCGCCATGGTCAGTTCCACCTTCTCCTTAGTTACAAGCCTACGGCCTCGAGCCACCCGGAAGAACCACTACCGAGCGCCACGACCACAAGATGTTGTGGTCTTCCCCCTGCTACATACGAGATGAGGTACCCATTACATCACTGTAGTTACGAAGATGTCAACCGCGAGGAGCCCTCATACGCCCTGGTCGGCTCCCTTTCGCGAAGGTTTGCACTCGTGCCGTTTCCATGCATCCTGACATCTTCCCGCCACGGCGCTTGTCGCGAGACTATGGTCCGGACGTGGCCTGTGTTATCGCCGTCGATGCTGGCACGACGGGAGTCCGGGCGATAGCCGTAGACACCTCGGGGAATGTCATAGACCTCGCCTACCGCGGGCTTACACAGCATTTTCCGCGCCCCGCGTGGGTCGAGCACGACCCGCTCGAGATCTGGAACGCGGTCGTCGACATGCTCACCAAGGTCACGCGCCGCCTACAGGCGGCAGGCCGCTCCGTAGCGGCCATCGGCGTCACGAACCAACGAGAGACCGTTGTGGCGTGGGACCGCAAGACCGGGCGCCCCTTGCACCGTGCCATCGTGTGGCAGGACCGGCGCACGGCCGAACGTTGCGACCAGCTTCGCGACGAGGGCTATCTGCCCCTCATACGAGACCGCACCGGGCTGATCCTCGATGCCTATTTCTCTGCAACCAAGATGGAGTGGCTTCTCCGCGAAGGCGGTGTAACGCAGAACCCGGACCTCGTTCTGGCCACGGTCGACTCCTGGGTGGTCTGGAACCTCACCGGTGGTGTCGAAGGCGGCATCCTGGCCACCGAGCCGTCGAACGCCGCTCGCACCTTGTTGCTGGACATCCGATCGCTGAACTGGTCGGAGGATCTGTGCGCCCTGTTCGGTGTGCCGGTGACGGCACTACCCGAGCTGAGGCCGTCATGCGGGCGCTTCGGCCTCGTAGGAGGTGACCTCGGTTCGAGTAACTCCCCTCTGTCGGGCGTTCCGATCAGCGCCGTCGCGGGCGACCAGCAGGCCGCGTTGTTCGGCCAGGGCTGTTTCAACCGCGGCATGGCCAAGGCCACCTACGGCACGGGAACGTTCGTCCTGTTGAACGTCGGAGACGTTTGTCCATCGCCTGTGGAGGGGCTCCTCACCACCGTCGCTTGGGACCTCGACGAGCACGGTGGACCGTCCGAAGTGGCATACGCGCTCGAGGGGGCGGTGTTCTCGACGGGTTCCGCAGTGCAATGGCTCTGCGACGGGCTCGGGATGATCACCGACGCGGCTGAGACCGAGCCATTGGCAAAACAGGTGACCGACACCGAGGGCGTCTACGTCGTCCCGGCGTTCACGGGAATGGGGAGCCCGTGGTGGGATCCCTACGCCAGGGGAACCATCGTCGGGCTCACGCGCGGAACGGGCAAGGCCCACCTGGCACGTGCGGTAGTGGAGGCGATGGCTTACCAGGTCCGAGATGTCGTCGATGTCATGCGCGACTCCGGAGCGGCCGTCTCAGCCCTGCGTGTCGACGGCGGCGCATCGGAGATGGGACTGCTCCTACAGTTACAGGCCGACCAGATCCGGCTCCCGGTCACACGCCCTGCGACGACCGAGACCACCGCCCTCGGCGTCGCCACCATGGCCGGGCTCGCCGAAGGCATATGGGGCTCGCTAGAGGACCTCGCAGCACTCTGGCGACCGGACGTCGAGTACCAGCCCAACGCCAGCGCCGTGGGCGCCGACTTCGCCTATGCCGGCTGGCGACGGGCCGTGAAGCGTTCTCTCGGGTGGGCAGCAGCTCCCTGATCACGAACAAGCCAAGGAACAGCTTCCAGACGCCTGGCAAACACCCGGTTCGAGGTCAACGGCAGCCGCGCGGTCGGGGCGGACTCAACCGTCAGCTCTCGTGACGTTCGTGCCGTAGCGGGCTCCGGCGCGCGAGACGACCCGACGCTCCCATCTGCGGAGGCGGCCGGGAAGGTCGACCCGCTGACCCTCGCCCTCCGTCGGCGACGCCTCTCGCCCGAATCGCATCCGTACGATGAGGGGCCCCTCGCCGCCGGGTCACCTGCGAACCTGCGAACCTGCGAGGCAACCACAGGCGGGGCCGGAGGACACAGACACCTTGGTAACGCTCTACTTCATCGGGTTTGTCGCCGGCCTGGTGGCCGGCATCTCGCCCTGCATCCTTCCCGTACTTCCCGTGGTGTTGGTGGCGGGGACCACCGGCACGAGCGACGCCGCTCTGCCGGAAGCTGCAACGGACGTCGGACGGCGGCGGAGTCACAGGGCGTACGCCGTCATCGCGGGACTCGTACTCAGCTTCAGCACGTTCACTTTGGCGGGATCTTCGTTGCTGAGCGCTCTCGGACTCCCCCAGGACTTCCTTCGGGATGCGGGGCTCGTGGTCCTTGGTCTCGTCGCGACGGGGCTGATCATTCCTTCTCTCGGACACCTGCTCGAGCGGCCGTTCAGCCGCTTGGTCCGGCGCCAACCGAGCGGGAACGCAGGAGCCTTCGTGCTCGGCCTCGGACTGGGCGTCGTCTTCGTCCCCTGCGCCGGACCCGTGCTCAGCGCGATCGTCGTCGTGGCCGCTACTCACCGCGTGGGACTGAGCGCGTTGGTGCTCACGGTCGACTTTGCCGCGGGCGCCGCCCTTCCGCTTCTCGTCGTGGCGCTGGCAGGTCAGCGCGTCGCGGAGCGCGTCACGCTGATCCGGACCCACGCACCGACCGCGCGACGCGTCGGTGGCGCCGTCCTGTTGGCGATGACCCTGGCGATCGGCCTCAATCTGACCGACGGGTTGCAGCGCGCGGTCCCCGGCTACACGAGCGCCCTGCAGAAGAGCATCGAGGGGACCGCCTACGCGAAGAAGCAGCTGGCAGCGCTGACGGGAACCGGGGGTGTCGACACGCCACACTGTGAGGCGGGAGCCGGCGCCCCCGAGTCGTGCGGAAAGGCTCCCGAGTTCGCAGGTATCACGAGCTGGCTGAACACGCCGGGGGGGAGGCCCCTCACGCTGGGAGAACTCCGGGGCAAGGTGGTTCTGGTCGACTTCTGGACGTATTCGTGCATCAACTGCCAGCGGGCGCTTCCCCATGTGGAGGCCTGGTACCGCGCGTACCACGATGACGGCCTCGAGGTGGTGGGTGTGCACACACCTGAGTTCGCCTTCGAGCACGTAGTGTCGAACGTCGCCCAGGCCGCACTGCAGCTGGGCGTGCGTTATCCAGTCGCCATCGACGACGGATATAAGACGTGGAACGCCTACGGCAACGAGTACTGGCCGGCGGAGTACTTGATCGACGCTTCGGGTGAACTCCGTCACGTGGAATTCGGCGAAGGCGATTACGGCACGACCGAGACTCTGATCCGCGAGTTGCTCGTGGCCGCGGACCCCTCCGTGCGTCTCACCAGTCGCACCGACGTACCCGACCGCACCCCGACACTACCGATCACACCCGAGTCGTATCTGGGATACGAGCGACTGCAGAACCTTGTGGGATCAACGGTCGTTCGCGACCGGCCCGCGACCTATCGGTTCCCGACGTCACTACCGTTGGACGAGCTCGCGCTCTCGGGCACCTGGACCGTGGGACCCGAGAGCGCGACAGCCGGTGCGGGAGCAAGCCTCGAGCTCTCGTTCCAAGCTTCGGACGTCTACCTGGTCCTCGGGGGAACCGGCAGGATCGACATATCAGTCGAGCAAGCACCTACACGGAGCCTCGAGGTGGCAGGCATACCGCGCCTTTACACGTTGCTCCACGACGCGAGCTATCACGCGGCGGTGCTGAGAATCGATGTTTCCCCCGGGGTAGACGCATACGACTTCACCTTCGGCTGATCGACCTGTAGCGTCGTCGCGTGACACGGCGGTTGACCGAACGAGGAGAGAGGCGCAGGCGGCAGTTGATCGATCTTGCCGCACGGCTGTTCGCGTCGAGCGGCTACCACTCCACGTCCATCTCTGAGATCGTCGATTGCCTCGGGGTGGGAAAGGGCGTCTTCTACTGGTACTTCGCGTCCAAGGAAGAGCTGTTCCGTCAGATCCTGCTGGACGCCCAGCGAGATCTCCGGCGTGCGCAACGTCAGGCCGTCGCCGACGAGCCAGACCCGGTGCGCCGGATCGAAGCCGGTATCGGGGCCACGGTGGAATGGCTCGACGCAAATCGCCACCTGTTCGTGCTCTTGGAATTCGCCCGCACCGAAGAGCGCTTTGCACCCGTGATCCGCAAAGGCGAGGAACAGGCGATCGCCGACGCGCTTCCTCACGTGAAAGCCGGGATCGCCGCCGGCCTGATCCGGCGCGACGACCCACTGGTGCTGGCCCACGCAATCTTGGGGACCACCGATCACCTGGCACGGGTACTAGTGCTCGAGCAGGGACGCAGCGCCACCAGCGCCTCCGCGGCGAGCATTTCGTTCTGTCTCGAGGGGATTCTCCCCCCCGCTACAGCCGAGCGCCGTATCGGACGTGCCGCGGGCTGACGCTGCTGGACGCTTACTGCAACTTGGTCAGGGAACGGCGCAGGTTACGAACAGCCTGCCCGATGCGCTTCTCGTTCTCGATGAGGGCGAAGCGGACGTGGCTGTCGCCCCCTGGCCCGAAACCGACGCCAGGTGAAGTGGCCACCTCTGCGTCGGAGACCAGATACGAAGAGAACTCGAGGGACCCCATCTCGCGATAGGGCTCGGGGACGGGGGCCCAAACGAACATGGTCCCCTTCGGCTTCGTCACATGCCAACCGATCCGGTTCAGTCCGTCGCACAGCGCGTCCCGACGCGCCCTGTAGATCTCGTTGACCTCTTTGGGATAGTCCGAAGCCTCGTTCATGGCCACGATCGCGGCTATCTGGATCGGCTGGAAGGTCCCGTAGTCCAGATATCCCTTCAGCTTGGTGAGCGCGCCGACGACCTCGGAGTTACCGACCATGAAGGCGAGCCGCCACCCGGCCATCGAGAACGACTTGGACATCGAGTACAGCTCGACGGCGACGTCTTTGGCACCGGGTACTTGCAGGATCGAAGGCGGTTCGTAGCCGTCGAAAGCGATGTCGGCGTAGGCGAAGTCGTGCACCAGGACGATCTCGTGCTCGCGGGCGAAATCTACGAGGCGCTGCATCCACGCCAGGTCGACGCATGCGGTGGTGGGATTGTGCGGGAACGACAGCACGATCACACGCGGTTTCGGCCATGCGGACTCCCATGCCTCCATCAGATTGTCGAAGAACGCCTCGGAGGCCGACGTGCTGTCGTCGGCTCCGGGGAGCTCGAGGCGCACCTGGCAGACCTCGGCGCCTGCGAAAAGAGGGGCGTAGATGTGGATCGGGTAAGAAGGTGAAGGTACCAGGGCACAGTCGCCGGGGCCGAGGAGAACGAACATCAAGTGGGACAGCCCTTCTTTTGCCCCGATGGTCGTGACGACCTCGGTGTCGGGGTCGAGCTCGACACCAAACCGTCGCAGGTACAACGAAGCGATGGCCTGTCGTAGCTTGGCAATGCCTCTGCTCGCGGAATAGCGGTGGTTACGCGGGTTGTGTACCGCCTCGGCGAGCTTCTCCACCGCCACCTGGGGCGAAGGAAGATCGGGGTTGCCGAACCCGAGGTCGATCACGTCCCGCCCTGTTCGACGGGCCGCAAGCTTCAATGCTTCGATATGAGCGAAGACATATGGCGGTAGCCCGTTGATACGACGGAATTCCATCGAGCAAGGTTACCCGTCTCGACCTCGGCGCAGAACCTCCACCACCTCCGACAAGTCCTCGAGAGAACCTGGCCAGGCGCACACCGCCCAGGTGGCACCGGCCGCCTCCAGCTCGTGCAGCGACCGAGCGACCTGAGGAGCCTCGCCGTCCAAGGGCCCGCCCCAGGTGACCTCGCAACGTGCCGCCACATCGGCAAGCGCCGAGGGCCGGGCGTCCCAGAGGTTGACCGCGGCCCCGGGACCGAGCTCGACCGCCAGCTCGGTGGTGGCGGCCGAGCCACCTCCGACCCACACGGGCACTCCGAGATCGATGAGGTTGCGCGCCGACCTGCGAAGAGCCAGCCGTCGCTCTTGCGGCCCGCCCGCCGGGATCCCGTAGGAGAGGTTCTCGCCCGCGCTCTTCTGGTCGCCGGTGCCCAACCCGGCGATCAGCCGTCCCGGTGCCATGGAGCTGAGCGACCTGAGTTCGGCTACGAGCACCTCGTCGGGCACGAGGCCTACGCGAGCGACGAAGGGTCCTAGACAGACTCGCTCCGTGACCGCTGCGACCGCCCCGAGAACCGGGAAAGCCGACAGCGAGGGGAGCTCGGGCCTTCCGGGTGGCCATATGTGATCGAAGACGAAGACTCCGTCGAGTCCTAGCGCTTCGGCTCGTTTCGCTGCGTCGAGCGCCGCTGTATCTCCTCGGAACGTCGGCAGCGTTATTCCCACCCGGATCGCTCGAGCGCCGCGTGGTGTCATCGCGTTCGAGGCGCACCTGCCTGGTAGCGGTTCTCCCCCAGGGCGATCCGCGCTGCGCCGATCGCCCCTGCCCTTTCGCCGAGGGTGGCCAGGAGCACCTTCACCCTGGGCCGCTGCCGACACCCCTCCATCATCTCGTCGAACGCCTGGCGCACAGGTTCAAGGACCAGGCTCACCGCTTCGACCAGCCCACCTCCGACGACGATCGTGTCGGGATCGAAGATCCTGGCCAGGTTGGCCAATCCCAAGGCCAACCACCAGCCGAGTTCTTCGAGGACCGCTCGAGCGTCCGCGTCGCCTGCCAAGGCTGCCTGCGTGACGTGCTCGCCGCGCACCGCCTCGGGATCGCCTTGCGCCAGGCTCACCACCGCGCTCAGACGGCCTGCGTGAGCCGCCTCACGCGCTAGGCGTCCGAGACCGCTTCCCGACGCGTATCGCTCCCAGCATCCCCGTCGTCCGCACGGGCACACCGGCCCGGCGGGGTCCACCACCATGTGGCCCACTTCGCCGGCGAATCCGTTCGTGCCGTGCATCACGCGGCCGTCCGTCACGATGCCGCCTCCGATGCCTGTTCCCAGGGTGACCATCAGCGCGTCGGAGGCACCTGAGGCGGCCCCATGGGCCCACTCCCCCACCGTGGCGCTGGTGGCGTCGTTGTCCACCACGACCGCCAAGCCGCCCAGGCGCTCAGAGAGAGGGCCCGCTATGTCAAAGCCGGGTTCGACCGGCAGGTTCGGGGCGAAACGAAGGATCCCGGCGTCGTCCACCAGCCCGGGGACGCCCACACCCACGCGAAGAGGCGACGACCGGGGGGAGGGACCGACACGTGCCACAAGTTGGGAGGCGACCGTGACCATCGCCTCCACCAACTGCTTGCTCGCTCCCTCGGGTCCTTGCGCAGCGCGGGTCCCCGGAGTGGGTACGCGCGCGTCGGCGACCACGGCGCCGGAGACGTCGACCGCGAGCCCGAGGACTTTGGTGCCGCCGACGTCGATCCCGAGCGTGACTGGGCCCTGTAGGTCCCCGTTCCCCGAGCTCACGTCGACAAAGACGACAGGGACTCGACGCGCGCCTTCAGCTCCTCGAGCGCCGTGTGCATGATTCGGCTCTGAGCACGTCTCTTGATGAACCCGGGCAATGGGACCCGAAGCTCCACCTCGAGGGTGTAGGTGACCTCCGTGCCGCCGTCCGGGGCAGGGCGGAAGCGATAGTCGCCATCGAGCTTCGAAGTGAGGTCACCGGCTATCTGCTTCCAGGGGAGGGTGCGCGGCGCGTCCGAGTAGTCGTAGACCAGCGTGTAACTCGTGCTGCGTCCGAAGGCACCGGCGCGAAAGGTGACTTCGGCCGGGCGCGCCTGCTCGTCACGACGAGTGACCGTGACCGCTTTGATGTCGGCCGCCCACTCGGTGTAGTGCTCGATGTCGGCCACCACGGCAAAGCACTGCTCGGGGGGCGCGGCCACAACCATTCGCTGCGTGGCAAGTTCCGCCACTCGAGGCTCCTTTGTCCCTGCTGCTTCGTCCCTGCTGGCGTTCCCCGCTTCGTCGGGCACGCCCAGCGGCCGGCCGCTCAGCCTTCCACGTCGGCCAATGCAACACCCAGCCTACGGGCGAGGAGGTCGTACCTGAAGGATTCCTCGGCTCGGCGTCGGGAGGCCTCGCCCATGCGAAGCCGCAGGCTGTCGTCGCTAAGCAGACGACGGAGCGCCGCAGCCAGCGCTGCAGGATCGGACGGGTTGTCGACGACAAGGCCGGTGAGCTCGTGGACCACCGCCTCGTGCGCCCCTCCGCTTCGCCCGGCCACCTGGGGAACCCCTGATGCTGCGGCTTCGAGGAAGACGATCCCGAAACCCTCTTGTTCGATCCCTCCCCAGCGTGCCCGGCACGCCATGACGAAGACGTCGGCGGCCGCTACGAGGACCGGGAGCAGGTCGTCGGGAACCGGGCCGAGAAGACGCACGGGCGATCCTGTTGCACGGACCAGGCGCTCCAGGCGCGAACGGTCGCGCCCCTCCCCACCGATCCCCACTGTGAGCCCCGGGAACGAGGGTTTCATGGCCGCGGCCGCCCGTATGAGGACGTCCATTCCCTTTCGTGGCACGAGACGACTCACGCTCACTACAAGAGGACCGCCTTCTGGAAGGCGCAACGACGTGCGCGCCTTCACGCGCTCGCCCGGATCGAGCGGCCGGAACCGCTCGGTGTCGACTCCGGGGGCAACGACCGCGACCGGCGCCATGCGCGGCCCGGCTGCTCTACGCGCCTCGGAGGCCGGGTATCCGCCCGCGCAGATCACCAAGCAGGCGTGCCGCAGAACCGACGCGAGCATTCCTCGCGTCAGCGGAAGACGGCCCGGGACCGTCACCTCCGCGCCGTGTAGCACCACCGCGTAGGGGAGCCCGAGCGATCGGCCCACCAGACCCAGAGGCAACGCCGGGTCCAAGACGACCAACGAGGCACCTGTCTCGTTCGCCAGCCGACGGATCCGGCGAGCGGTGGCCGGTGTCGGCAGGAGCATACGAGAGCTCACCCGTTCGATCCGAAGACCCCGAGAACGCTGCTCCGCGTCGAAGGCGGGAGCGTCGGGACGAGACGACGTGGTCAGCACGCAGAAGGAGGACGGATCGAGTCTTCGCCACAGCTCCCACAGGTAGACCTGGATCCCGCCGACCTTCGGGGGGAAATCGTTGGTCACGAGGACGTGGCTCACCGTCCGTCTCCGCCTCTGTGCACCACCCCATGCTGACATGTGACGCGGCCATCCACGCCCCTCACCGCGATCGGTCGATCAGGAACGCTCTCCTTCAGACAGCACTCCCCTGAAGATCGACGGCGGAGTGACGTAGCTGCGGCACGAGCCCCGCTCCCGACAGAAGACGCAGAGCACGTGCTTCGGCCACGTCGACCACGACGGCGTCGTCAGGCTCACGGCCCAGGACGAAGCTGACGAGACAGTCCTCGCAGGCGTCACTGGCCCGCAACTCACAGTCATCACAGCTGATCGAGATCGTACGCTCGGCGTTCATCTGTCGCCCTCCCCCGTCCGGGCTCGTGAGCTCCGGTCTCATTGGCCTCATCGACCACAGCATCTCAGGAGGGTGTGTCGATCGGTCGACTAGGGGCTCACGGTGAACCAATGTCGCCCAAAGACCGCGCAGGTCTCCGCCACCGGCAGGCCTGCGGGTCCCGGCGGAGCCTCGTAGGCTCCGGTGATGCTCCATGCCTTCGTCCTCATAGACGCCGAGCCGGCGCGCATCGCGCCGCTCGCCGACGCCCTCGCCGGGACCGACGGAATCACCGAGGTGTTCTCGGTGGCCGGCGGTGTTTGCGATCTCGTCGCCATCGTGCGTGTCCGTCACCACGACGAGCTGGCAGACGTCGTGACGAAGAAGATCACCGCGCTCGAAGGCATCGAGTCGACCACCACGCTCGTGGCCTTCCAGGTGTTCAGCCGGCACGACCTAGAGGCGATCTGGGACCTCGGGCCCGCCTGAGCACCGTCTATCCGCGCACGGCCTCCTTCGACACCCGCACGAGCCCGTCGAGAACGGCCCGGGCGTGGCCGTCATCGATGACACGACCCGCCATCTCCACCCCTTCAGCCAGGCCGCCTGCGAGGCCTGCGACCACCAGACCGGCAGCGGCATTCAGCACCACCACGTCGCGATGCGGCCCGCTCTGCCCACCGAGGACGCGATTCGCCACCTCTGCGTTAGCCATGGCGTCTCCACCGCGCAGGTCCGCGAGCATGGAGCGCTTCAGTCCGAGATCGGCGGCGTCCACCGTGTAACGGCGGACTTCGGCGTCGACTTCAGTGTCCACCTCCAAGACGGCGGTGGGCGCCGTGGTCGAGAGCTCGTCGAGGCCGTCTGTCCCGTGGACGACCATCGCGCGACGTACCCCGTTCGCCACGAGCACCCCCAGCATCTTCTCGGCCATCGCAGGATCGCTCACCCCGACGACCTGGTAGCGCGCCCGTGCCGGGTTTGCGAGGGGACCGAGGAAATTGAACACGGTTGCCACACCGAGCTCGCTTCGCACCGGAGCAGCGAAGCGCATCGCCGGGTGGTACCGAGGAGCGAAGCAGAACCCCATCCCTGCCTCGGCTATGCAGCGCGCGACCTCATCGGGGCCGAGGTCGATCACCACACCGAGCGCCTCGAGCACGTCGGCGGATCCCGCCGCGGACGACGCGGAGCGCCCTCCGTGCTTGCAAACCCGAGCCCCCGCGCCTGCCACGACGAAGGCGGCCATCGTCGACACGTTGACCGATCCGCTGCGGTCTCCTCCGGTGCCGCAGGTGTCGACCACATCCCCGGGGATCCTCAACGGCTCGGCATGCGCGAGCATCGCCTTGACCAGCCCCGCCATCTCGTCGACCGTCTCGCCCTTCATGCGAAGGGCTGTCACGAACGCGGCTGTCTGTGAGGCAGTCGCCGCACCCGAGAGCACCTGGCCGAGCGCGCACCCTGCCTCGTCCCCGGTGAGGTCCCCGCCCGAGAACATCCGCCCGAGGACACCGGGCCATCCGCCCATCGCCTCGAACGCCTGGGCTTCGACCTCGTCACTCATCGGCGCACCTCGTCACTCATCGGCGCACGAGGTAGCCAGACATGACGATACGGGCACATTCACCGGCTCCACCCGTGACATCGAGGGCTCTGCGTCCTTCACCTCGCAAGAGATGCTCAGTCCCACCACAGGTCATGGTCGATCACCCCCCGGGCGATCAGCCCGAGCTGAACCTCGCTCGTCCCCTCCACGATCGTGAGCTGCTTGGCGTCCCGGTACCACTGCTCGGCCGGGTGGTCCTCCATGTACCCCGCCGCGCCGAGAAGCTGGACGGCGAGCGAAGACGCCCGCACGGCCAGCTCGGTCGCATGGTACTTCGCCATCGACAGGAACGGCACCCACTCCTTCGTGAAGCACCCCTTGTCCGCCAACCACGCTGCCCGGTAGGTGAGCAGGCGAGCAGCTTCGATGTCGGTCGCGCACTTCGCGATCTCCCACTGGATGCCTTGGAAGTCAGCGATCGTCTTTCCGAATGCCTCGCGCTGTTTCACGTACTCCGTGGCGTACATGAGCGCCCCCTCGGCAAGGCCGATACCGCGTGCGGCTACGACAGGCCTCATGGAATTGAGCCCGACCATTGCCAAGCGGAACCCGCCCACCTCGCCGATCACGTTCTGCGGGGGAACATGCACGTCTGTCAACACGAGCTCCCCGGTGTTGACACCACGCACCCCCATCTTGTGGTCGGTGCGCCCCACCTCCACTCCGGGCCAAGCCCGCTCGACGATGAACGCGGTGACCGAGTCGTGTGCCCTGCTGGCAGGGTCAGCGGTCTTGGCGAAGACGGTGTACCAGTCGGCCTCGCTCACCCCCGACATCCAGCACTTGGTGCCGTTCATCACCCAACCCCCGGGGACCTCCGCGTCAGTAGTAGCCGTGGTACGCATGCCCATGACGTCACTTCCCGCCTGGGGCTCCGAGAGGCCGAAAGCGGCGCGTTGGGTACCCAACGCGATCGGAGGGAGGTACCGGCGCTTTTGCTCCTCGGACCCGGCGATCATCACCGGCCCCGTCGGAAGGCGCGTGAGAAGCAGCATGAGGGAGGCGGCGTTCGAGTACTTGGCCACTTCTTCTATGGCGATCGTGAGCCCGGTGATGCCGGCCCCCGAACCGCCGAGCTCCTCTGGTATGCACAGCCCGAGCAACCCCGTGTCCCTGAACAGCTCGAACAGGTCCCTCGGGTACTCCCCGGTCTTGTCGATCTCACGAGCCCGGGGTGCCACCTTCTCACGGGCCAGCCGGCGGACCGTGGACTGGAGCTCGGACAACTCGGAAGACAAAGAGAAGTCCATCAGATCACCCCGAGGGGACTCACGGCGTCGTCTGCCCGGAGAACCATGACACCGAAGGCTACCGGAGCGTGACCAGCCACTCTTGGTGTGCGTGCCCGACCGGTAGTGCCGAGGTTGTGCGAGAGTCGTTTCGCGATGACGCCGTGCTTCTTGCGAGATCGAGCAAAGGTCCGAACGAAACCGGCGAGACCGCCATCGAGGTCGTGGGGCTCACCCGCCGCTTCGGTGACCTCGAAGCAGTACGAGGTGTGAGCTTCGATGTGGCGGCTGGCGAGACGTTCGGCTTCCTGGGACCGAACGGCGCGGGTAAGTCGACCACGATCTCCATGCTCTGCACCCTCCTGCGCCCGACGTCGGGTACGGCCAGAGTCGCGGGCTTCGACGTCTCCACCGAGCAGGCGGAGGTGCGCGAGCGCATCGGTCTCGACTTCCAGGACACCACGCTGGACGACTACCCGACCGCCGAGGAGAACCTCAGCTTCCACGTCGAGCTCTACGGGGTGCCGCGGGGTCAAGCCGCCCACCGCCTTCGCGACGTGCTCGACATGGTCGGGCTCTGGGAGCGACGTGACAGCCTGGTGCGCACGTTTCTCGGGTGCCATGTTCCCCCTCAGGGTTGCCTTCGTGGCTTCGCACCCCTCACCCAAGTCGACCGCTCACCTACATAGTCGACCCAATGAGGCGTGCTGTGTTCGCTCACGTCCGAACGACGCCGGCCATAGTCAGCCGGTTCGGGGCGAACATCACTTGGGGCTCCTGACACGTGCCGATCGCGCTGGAGCTCGGCTTGGTCGCCTGCTTCGCCGTGGTGATGCTCGCGCCTGGCGATCGCAGCCTTTTCGAGAACCGAGTAAGCGCCTGCCGATCTAATTCCCGTCCGGTAAATCGACGGCACACACACGGGCCGGTACAGGATGCTCGGCCCGGTCAACCGGCTCGCGCTGTCGGTGGGACCCTCAGGCCGACTTGCGGCGCTGGCGGATGATCCGACGACGCTCGCGCTCGGTAGCTCCGCCCCAGACCCCCTCACGCTCGCGATTGGCCAGCGCGTGCTCGAGGCAAGCCTCGCGTACCGGGCACATAGCGCAGATCGCCTTCGCTTCGTCGGCGTCTTCGTCCGTCGCCGGGTAGAAGACCTCAGGGTCGATTCCCCGGCAGGCAGCTCGCTTGCGCCAGCTCGCGGTCAAAAGGGCGGTCATCAGAGTCACTTCCTCGAGCACTGCTTGCGTCTGTCGTCTCTCGCTTCGTGTTATCGACCGCTCGCAACCCTGTGAGCAGGGACGATGGCCCCGTCCAAGGAAAAGCGGCGAACAAATAGTATGGCGCAAGGATGCGACGCTTGTAAAGGTCACTCCCGGAGAAAATGCCAGGTCGGACCGCTCACCGTTTCCAGGTCCGAGGCTCTTCTACAAATCTTGCCCACTGCCACGAATCGCCGAGCGTCACCCGGCGAATCGCCCGTGGCCGAGGGCCACCGGGCGGCCGCCTCAGGGCCGAAGGTCGGTCAACAGCTCGGCCCTCGTCTCCTCGGAGAGGGATCTCGCCTCCTTGTAGGCCCGATGGGCCACCGCGAGCGTCACCGGCCCCGTGGCGAAACGCAGCACCTGCTCGGGGGTCAGGACGAACTTTACGTAATGCACTGACGGCGTGACCGTCTCGCGGGTGAGCGCCTCTTCGTGCGCGGTCTCCGGAACGCTGCGAACGACGCCGCCACCGCCTCCCCCGCTCGAGCCAGCAACTGCCCCGCCGCTCGTACCCTCAGCGTCCCCGCCGCTCGAGCTGAGCCTCAGCTCGAGAGACCGCTCGATGCCGACCAGCTTGGCGAGCCACTGGCGCAGCGCCGCCTCGCTGGTCAGCTCGATGAACAGGGTGGCCGACAGCTCCCCTGGCGCGGGGATCAGCGGGTTGTAGATATCGAGCTCGTCTTGAACCTGCTCGTCGAGGAGCATCTTCTCGACCCGGACCATCTCCTGGACCTGGAAGCGGATCGTCTCACGGTTCTCGAACAAGAGAGTGACGAGCGGCCCCACCGCCACCCGCCGTCTGCGCTTGAGCTCGATGATCTTCTTCCGGTAGGCGATCCGGTCGCGTTCGTAGGAGCGCAGGTCCTCGATGTCCTCCAGGGTGAGGCGGCGGTCGTTCACGGGGATTGCCGTGACGTCACCGCGCCGCGCGGGTATCACGACCGCTCAGGAGACGAACTTGAGACCCTCGGTGAACCGCCCGGCGTGGCTCTTCTCGGCCCTCGCCAGCGTCTCGAGCCACTCGGCGATCTCCTCGAAGCCCTCGTCGCGCGCCATTCGGGCGAAACCGGGGTACATCTCGGTGTACTCGTAGGTCTCGCCCTCGATGGCCGACCGCAGGTTCTCCTTGCTCGTGCCGACCGGTACGCCGGTCACCGGGTCCCCGACCTCGGACAGGAAGTCGAAGTGCCCGAACGCGTGCCCCGTCTCGCCCTCGGCCACCGAGCGGAACAGGGCAGCGACGTCGGGGTAGCCCTCGACGTCGGCTTTCTGCGCGAAGTACAGGTACCGGCGGTTCGCCTGGCTCTCTCCGGCGAACGCTGTCTTCAGGTTGGTCTCGGTCTGGGTTCCCTTCAGTGCAGGCACAGTCCTTCCTTCCTCGTCTCCCTGTTAGGGCTTGGTTGTATCGCATGTGTCGTTTGTGTTGCTTCTGTTTCCTCGATCTGTTTCCTCGATCTGTTTCCTCGATCTGTTACCTCGATCTGTTTCCTCGATCTCGCTGCGTCGGTACGTACGCTCAGAGCGCGCGGGCACGTGTCGCACCGTACGCGTGAGGCCTCCTGCCGCGCCGGCGGCAATCGCCGCACAAGCCGCGGAACACGACCTCCGGCCCGCCCACCTCGAAGCCCTCGTCGGAGCCGGTCGGGACGGTGACGTTGCTGAAGTCGGCATGGAGGTCGCGAACCTTCCCGCACGACCGGCAGACGAGATGGTGGTGCACATTCTCGAGATTAGGGTCGAATCTCGAAGTACCGGTCCCCAGGTCCAGCACGGCGACCTCTCCCATGGCAGCCAGCTCGTTGAGGGTCTGGTAGACGGTCTTGAGCGAGATCGTCTCCATCTCGGCCCGCGCGGCCTCGTGTACCGACTCGGCACTCGGGTGGCTGAGGTCGCCCTGCAGCACCCCGAAGATGCACTGCCGCTGGGCCGTGACCTTGCGCCCGTGGCGACGAAACAGCGCCGTGAGCTCCTCCACGGACTTCACAACCGGGACGATATCACCAATGGTTGTTGATTGATAATCAGTGTTGAAATCGCCCCGTGCCGAGGTCGGCGCTCGGCCGAGTCGAACCAATTCCCGCTGTGACAGGCTGCTGCGGTGCCCCTCGTCCCCCATACCCGGCCCGCCGCCACCCGGGGCACCTTCGACCGCTCAGAGGCCCTTTCGCGCCTGGCCGACGAACACTTCGACGTACTCGTGATAGGCGGAGGCATCACCGGGGTGGGAGTCGCCTTGGATGCTTCGAGCCGGGGGCTTCGGACAGCGTTGGTCGAGCGCCACGACATAGCCGCCGGGACGTCGTCGAAGTCCTCCAAGCTGGTCCACGGAGGGATCCGCTACCTGGCACAGCGCGAGCTGCGTCTCGTCTACGAGTCCTTGCACGAGCGGCAGCGCCTCCTGGAGAACGCGCCCCATCTCGTCGCGCCGCTTGCGTTTCTCATCCCGTTGTTCGGCCGCGACGGGTTGGCCCACAAGAGCGCCGTGCGCGCCTACTCGATGACGTTGTGGCTCTACGACGTGACGGGTGGGTGGCGCATCGGCGAACGCCATCGACGAGTGGACAGGGCCGAGGCCCTCGCGCACCTACCGACCTTTCGTGCAGAGCATCTCGCTGCCGGATTCTGCTACCACGACGCCTGGGTCGACGACGCGCGCCTCACGCTGGCCGTGGCGCGCACGGCGGCGCTCGACTACGGAGCGGTCGTCGTCAATTACACCGAGGTGGAGGACCTTCTTCGTGACGCCTCGGGCACTGTGAGAGGCGCTACGGTGCGCCCGTCAGGGCCGGGCATCGGCGCCGACCGAGGCGCCTTCGAGGTCCGCGCCTCGGTGGTGGTGAACGCCACAGGCGTGTGGGCAGACGACGTTCGGGCACTGGACGAGGGCGTCCACCCCCACTCACTTCGACCGGCCAAGGGCATCCACTTCAGCGTGCCCCGCCCGAAGCTACCGACCGACATCGCCGCGGTGATACCCGTCCCGAAGGACCGCCGCTCGATTCTCGTGGTGCCGTGGGCCGATGGAGACGACGTGTACGTCGGTTCCACCGACACGGCGTGGGACGGCCCGCTCGACGACCCCGCCTGCTCGTCGGAGGACGTCGACTACCTGTTGGACGCGGTGAACGCGATGTTCGGTGAGCCGCTGTCGCGCGACGACGTGAGCGGGGTCTGGGCCGGGTTGCGGCCGCTTCTGGCCCCGGGCGTTACAAACGACGTCGGCCGGCGCGGCGAAAGCGCATCGACGAGCACGCCGGGCGGCGCCGCGAAACCCTCGAGGAGAGCGGCGACGAGCCAACGCACCGCCGACCTGTCGAGGCGGCACAGCGTGCGCAGTTCCTCGGGGAACCTGGTCACGGTCACAGGGGGGAAGCTCACTACCTACCGTCGGATGGCCGAGGAGACCGTGGACGAAGTGGTGCGCCTGCTCGGCGCGCCGCTGAATGCCGGCTCGAAGCGATGTCGCACGCAGAGGTTGGCCATCCGGGGGGCCGCGGGACTGCCCGCGCTGCTCGATCCCGGTGCCGCGCGCGCCCATGGACTGGACGAAGACGTGTTCAACGCCCTCGTACGGCGACACGGAGGAGAGACCCCTGCGGTACTCGAGCTCGCCTCGGGGCGCCCCGAGCTGCTCGAGCCACTCGTGCCGGGGATGGCCCAGCTGCGCGTCGAGGCCCTCTGGGCGGTACGCGAGGAGATGGCCCTCACCATCGACGACGTACTGTCGCGTCGCACGCGCGCCACCCTTCGCCGGGCTGGTGCGGCTGTCGAGGCCGCAGACGACCTGGGTGATCTGCTTGCAGCCGAATGGGGACGATCCGCCGACGACGTCGCACGCGAGGTGGGAGCCTTTGTCGACGAGGTGAGGCGCGACCTCGCCCGGGCGGGTGTCGGAGCGCTCTCATCTGACGCCGAGTGCTCACGGCCGGCAACGCGAACCGCCGGCGCGTCACCACTACCGGAACGGGCGCGCGAATGAGCCGACCGGTCCCGGTGATCGAGATCGACGCAGAGCCGGCAAGAGTCGCCGAACATCTCGGGGGCCCGCGGATCCCGGTCGACGACGCGCTGGTCGAACGACTCCGCTCCGTGTGCGCCGTGGTGGACGTCGACGACGTCTCGCGCATGGACGCCGGCCGTGACTGGTGGCCCATCACCATCGCCTGGGCCACACGCGGCGAGGTGCCGGCGCGCCCGGGAGCAGTTGCACGCCCCACGGAGGCGGATCAGGTCGCCGCCGTGCTGGGCGCCTGCAACGAGGCGCGCGTCCCGGTGACCCCGATGGCGGGACGTTCGGGGGTCTGCGGTTCGAGCGTGCCCGCCTTCGGCGGGGTGGCGCTCGACCTGAGCGCGCTGTCGGGGATCACGGACCTGGACACCACGTCGCTTATCGCTCGGGTACGCCCGGGCACCTTCGGGCGCGAGCTCGAGACGGAGCTGCGGGCGCAAGCCACCACTCTCGGGCACTGGCCCCAGTCGATCGACATCTCCACCGTGGGCGGCTGGTTGGCGTGCCGTGGGGCAGGGCAGTACTCGACCCGCTACGGGAAGATCGAAGACATGGTCGCAGGGCTCGAGGTGGCCCTCGCCGACGGGAGGACCATCCGCACCGGCGGCGCCGGGCCGCGGGCTGCCACCGGGCCCGACCTTACGCAGCTGTTCGTGGGGTCCGAGGGCACCCTCGGCGTGGTGACGGACGCACTCCTACGGGTACACGCCGCGCCCGAGACGCAGGCACGTCGCGCGTTCAGGTTCGCGACGTTCGCCGAGGGGCTCGAAGCCTGCCGGCGGGTGCTGCGCCGGGGAGCCACACCCGCCGTGCTTCGCCTCTACGACCAGGTGGAGTCGGCCCGCAACTTCTCGGTGCACGACCGCTGCGTGCTCGTAGTCGTCGACGAGGCCGACCCGTTGGTGCTCGAAGCGACGTTGGGGATCGTAGACGCCGAGTGCGCGCGAACCGGCGGCGAGCCGACCGGCAACGCAGACGACGGAATCGTCCAGCGGTGGCTAGAGAGCCGCAACGACGTCTCCGCCCTGGCACCGTTGTACCGTGCGGGGATCGTGGTGGACACCATCGAGATCTCCGCGCGCTGGTCGGCGCTGGAGGACATCTACCGGGATTGCGTACGCGCCCTCGAGGCGACCCCCGGCACCGTTGCCGCCTCGGCACACGAGTCGCACGCGTACAGCGACGGTGCGTGCCTCTATTTCACGTTCGCGGGTCAAATGCCCGAGACACACGGTGCTTCGGACGCGGGGGTCGGCACGGTTGACGCGAAGGCGCAAGACGCCTGGGCACAGACCTACTACGTGGGCGCGTGGCAGGCGGTGATGGACGCAGTGCTCGCCCGTGGCGGCGCGATCAGCCACCACCACGGCATCGGGATCAACCGGGCGCGCTTCATGCCACGAGCGCTCGGGACCGGACTCGACGTGCTCGTCGCGATCAAGAACGCTCTGGATCCCCGCGGTATCCTGAACCCGGGCAAGCTCGGTCTGCCCTCTCCTTTCGGAGAGATCCCCTGGCCATGACCCCTCACGAACCCGGTGCGACGAGCGCTCTCGGCGGCGCGGGGAATTGTACGAGAAGCTGGAGGTTGTTTGTCTTGCGGCGGCGTGACGCGACGCCTCGCAGGAGCCCTCGGGGGGGCTCCTGATGAGCATCTTAGTGGTAGACGTGGGAACCTCCGGCGTACGGGGGGGCGTCGTGCACCCGGATTCGAGCATCGATCACGTCCACTTCGTGGAGGTTCTCCCCACCTCTCCCGCGCCCGCCTTCGTCGAGCTCGACCCGGTCGCGATCGCGAGCGCCGCGCTCGAGGTGGCACAGCGCTCGCTGCACGGGGCGGGTGAGGTCCGAGGAATCGGCGTCGCCAACCAGCGTGCTTCGGTGATCGTCTGGGACCGTCGCACCGGCGAGCCGGTGGGGCCCGGAATCGGCTGGCAGGACCTGCGGACGGTCGGCATGTGCCTGGCGCTCAAGGAACAGGGCATCACGCTCGCTCCCAACGAGTCGGCGACGAAGCTCGGCGTGCTTCTCGACATGGCCGATCCCGAGCGAAGCCGTGACCTGTGCTTCGGTACGGTCGACACCTGGGTCCTGTGGACACTCTCGGGCGGCACACTGCACGTGACGGACTCCACGAACGCCGGTCTGACCGGGCTTCGCCTCGCCGACGGCACGGGATGGGACGTCAGGGTCCTCGAAGCTCTGAACATCCCCGAGAGCGTGCTGCCGGAGGTGGTGGACTCGTCGGGCCTGGTGGGCGAGGCCTCCGCACTCGAGGGCTCTCCGGTCATCTGTGGGATCGCCGGGGACCAGCAGGCGTCGCTCGTGGGCCAAGGCTGCACGTTGCCCGGGATGGCCAAGGCCACTTTCGGCACCGGCGGCATGCTCGACTGCTGCGTCGGGCGTGTGCGTCCCGCGTTCAGCCGCCGCGGCGAGGCCGGCACCTTCCCCATCTGCGCTTGGCAACGCGCGGGGCGCATCACCTGGGGAGTGGAGTCGATCATGCTCTCCGCCGGCAGCTGTATCGAGTGGCTCCGTGACGACCTCGGCGTGATCGACAGCGCGGCGAACTCAGAGGAGATCGCCGCCTCGTGCAAGGACACCGGTGACGTCTGGTTCGTACCGGCCCTTGTGGGAATGGGCACTCCCGTGTGGGACTTCGGGGCGCGCGGAACACTTGTCGGTCTCACACGTGGCACGAGGCGCCCCGAGGTCGTACGCGCCGTGCTCGAGGGGATCGCTCATCGAGGTGCGGACCTCCTCGAGGCGGCAGAGTCCGACACGGGTCTCAAGTTCGATCGCCTGCGCGTCGACGGAGGCATGTGCGACAACGACACGTTCGTCGCCGCGCTGGCCGACGCGATCGGGCGTCCGGTCGAGGTCTCTTCGGTGCGCGAAGCGACAACGCTGGGTGCTGCGTACCTCGCCGGAATGGCCCTGGGCATCTGGGACGGGGAGGAGGAAGTGGCTGCGGCGTGGACACCCGGCCAGGTGGTCGAGCCCACCAACGGCGACGTCAGCCGGGCGGCGAGCCGAGAGCGATGGCTCGAAGCGCGTGACAGAGCCCTGAACACCGTCCCCGAGCTGTCGGCCCTGGCGTTCTGAGCCAATTCGAAGCCGAGCGGTTCAACGCGTCATCGCGAGGGCTTCGTCGAAACTCGCACCGCGTTCCAGCAGATGGTGGTAACGCATCAACTGGCGCGGCCTGCTGAATCCGAGGGCCCCCACCAGTCTGCCGGCACGGCCGTAGACGGCGACGAAGCGGCGCTCGGGAACCGATCCGTCCACCACCACCAACTCGTCGTCGCGATGAGGCCGTCCGAGCATCTGAATCTTCACGTCGTACTGGTCCGACCAGAAGTAGGGCACAGGCACGTACGAGGGCGCATGAGCGCGTCCCGCGAGAAGGCTGTATGCCGCGGCAACACCTTGTTCGGACGCGTTGGTCCAGTGCTCGATGCGCACCTCGCCACCGAGGTCCTCGTCGTACCAGCGAGCGACATCGCCTGCCACCACGATGTCATCGGTCGCGTGCAGAGTGGCGTCGGCCAGCACCCCGTCGCGCACCTCGAGGCCCGAGCCGTCGAGCCAATCCGTGGTGGGAACGACACCTATCGCCACGAGGACCACGTCGGCCGGCACGACCGTTTCGTCGTCGAGCTCGACCCCGTTCACCCCGAACCCCGACACCCCCACCCCCGTGTGCAGCTCCACGCCGTGGTCGCGGTGCAAGGCGCTGCAGGCGGCCCCTATCTCCTCGCCGAGCGCGCTCTCGAGCACGACCGAGAGAGCCTCTATGACCGTCACCGAAGCGCCACGTCCACGGCACGTAGCAGCCACCTCCGACCCGATGAAGCCTGCCCCGACCACCGCCAGGCGTGTCCCTGGTTCGGCCGTCGCTGCTCTGAGCGCGCTCGAGTCCTCCAGGGTCCGAAGCACGCGCACCCCGGGGGCCTCCCCCGCGACCCCGACGCCTGGATGGGTGCGTGGATGAGCGCCGGTGGCGATCACAAGCCCGTCGAAGTCGACCTTGCTCCCGTCGTCCAGCTCGAGCCGGTGTCCTTCTACGTCGAGAGCACGGGCGCCGTGGCCCAGACGCAAGTCCAGGCCGAGCGCCTCGATCTCCTCTGGTTCACGAAGAAGGACGCGGTCGAGCCCCCAGGTGCCCGCCAGGAACTGCTTCGACAGGGGGGGCCGTTCGTAGGGGAGGTGGCGTTCGGCACCGATCAGCACGATCCGGCCTTCGAAACCAGCAGAGCGAAGCGTCTCGGTCGCGCGAAGTCCAGCCAGTGATGCGCCTGCGACCGCGACCGTGGAGCTTGCGTCGAGCACCCGCCGAGGCTAGCTGCGGCCCTCGAGCCCAGTACCGACCCGAGGTCTCAACCTCCGAACATCGCCATCCACTGCTCGGGGGTGCGCATGAGAAAGACGTAGTTGTTCAGCCTCGTGGCACCGAGGGTGGCGGAAGGCTCGGACGAATAGAGGTGACCGGGGTAGAGCAACGTGTCGTCTCCGAATCGGGCAAGGCGTGTCGTGAGCGACTCGTACATCTGCTCGGGGTCGCCGCCCGGCAGGTCGGTGCGCCCGCAGCCTTCGAGGAACAGCGTGTCGCCCGAGACGAGGCGTCCCGCCACCGAGAAGCACTGGCTTCCGGGGGTGTGCCCCGGCGTGTGGACGAGCTCGATCTCGAGCTCGCCGACCTCGACCACGTCCCCGCTGTCGTGCTTGGACAGCTCGTCCTCGGATAGACCCGAGGAGAGCACCATCCACCTCGCCTCGTCGCGTTGGACGTGCACGGGCACCTGCACCCGCTCGAGCAGGCTCGTCACTCCCTCGACCGGGTACCCCATGAGGTCCCCGCCTACGTGGTCGGCGTGGAAGTGGGTGGCGAGCACGCCGATGAGGTGCATCTCGTCGGCTTCGAGCACGCCCAGGACCCCGCCCACGTCGTACGCGGGGTCGACGACGACCGCCTCCCCGCTGCGGCGGTCACCGATCAGGTAGCAGAAGTTCACCATCTGCCGAGCGACCGGGTCGCCGGAAGCGAAGTCACGGCCGGAGAGCAGCTGGCGGAAGTAGAGGCGGTCCTCGTCTTGCATGTGATGACTCTCGGATCAGGCTTCGAATGCGACGCCGGGTGTACACCGGCCGCGGTGATGGGCAGATAGCCGTCGAGCGACGATAGAGGAGAAACGGGGCCTCGTCACGCCCGGCGGTCAGCTCGCAAGGGCTTCGAGCCTCGCCACCACGGCACTGAGCACCTTGTCCTGCGCCACCAGGTGCTCCAGCGGCCGGCCTCACCTTCGAGCACCAGGCTCGATCGAAGCGAAGAGGTTCAGCGGTACACCTTGCGCTCGAAGAGCGCGTGTGATCCCGCCACCCGATCGAGGAAGAGGAGGCCGTCCAAATGGTCGAGCTCGTGCTGAACCGCCCGGGCTTCGAAGGCGTCGACCTCCAGCGTGACTCGCTCACCGTCGATCCCGGCCCCCACAACGGTCAGGCTCCGCGCCCGCGCCACATCGCCGGTGAGGTCGGGAACGCTCATGCAACCCTCCCTGGCAACCTCCGGTTCGTGGCTCGCGGTTATCACCGGATCGAACAAGACGAGGGGCCCGTGGCATGAGCGTGCCTTGCGATGACCGGTGACGTCCACCACGAAGGCTCGCAGGCTCACACCGATCTGCGGAGCGGCCAGCCCGACGCACGCCGGTGACGCGCGCATCGTGTCGAGGAGGTCCTCAGCCAGCGCGCGCGCCCTGTCGTCGACACGCTCGACCGAGGCGGCGACCGCGCTCAGAACCCGATGGGGCAGGACGAGAACCGGGCGAACCGCCATCAATGCCGCATTCGGAGCGCCTCAGAGAAGGTCGGCTTCGTCGCGGTGTGTGGTGCAATGCACACCGAGCCCAGAAGCCGCTTCGCAGACGTGCCGTGCCGCGGCTTCTGCGGCTTTACCAGCCGGGAGGGTGACCCGCAGCGTCATCACGTAGACCGCGGAGTCGGGCTCGCCCACGACGTGGGTGGCCAGGTCGACGACGTTCCCCTCAGCCTCGGCCAGGGCGCTCGTCACGGCATGGACGATGCCAGGGCGGTCCGCTCCGTGCACGGCGATCGTCCAGGCCTCTGTCGCTTCTACGCCCACCTCGGCCTGAACGATCGAGCCGGGGGCTTGCGCCGTACCTGCCACCTCGGCACGCTCCGCCGTGTCGCTCAGGGGCCGAACCGCGACGGTGAGGTCGAAGGCTTCGGCTACAGGGGTGAGGGCGCGTTCGAGCGCCTCCCGGTCGACCTGCGCAGGCGCGGCTACGACCAGGAGTATGGCGAAGTGACCCCTCAGGATCGTCATCGTGGAGTCCTCCAGGTTGCAGCCGAGGTCGACGAGCACCCCACTTACTCCTGCGACGATGCCGGGCCGGTCGGCGCCGAGGGCGCTGAGTGAGAATCGGGCCATCACCGAACGTTAGAGCACGGCCACCCCGGACAACCCTGCCGATCCTCGCACGCTCCGGGACCGAGAGGTCTCAGAAGAGGGGCTGCTCTCCAGACGGGTCGCGCTCAGGCATGACCGTGGACGACTGCGCGGACGATCCCGCCGCGTCGCTTGCGTGGTCGCCCGTCTCGAGGTCGTGCCCGGCGACTGCCTCGTCCTCCCAGACCTCGTCGTCTCGGAGATCGTCCGTTCCCCCGCGCTCGTCCGTTCCCTCGCGCCCGTCCGTTCCCTCGCGCCCGTCCGTTCCCTCGCCGTCGTCACCCCGGTCCTCCTCGTGCGGCTGCCCCGCTCCACGGCTCACGGCATCGAGGCGGGGAACCAGCTCCTCCACCTGCGCTCGGGTGAGGCGGATTCGCCGGTCGAGCTCGTCGACGATCGCCGTTGCACGCTCGAGGCGCGACACCAATTGGTCGACGTCCACCTCTCGCTGCTCGAAGAACTCGACGATCAAATCGAGCTCCTGGCTCGCCTCGGTGTACGTGAGCTCGCTCACCGGCACGCCCCGCTCGAACGTCTCTCGGTCCGACGCGCTCATCGTCCCTCCCCTGTTCCTTGTACGTCCGTCACCTTCGACCGGGCCGTGCCGTCGGCGAACCTCGTCAGGAGAACGGCCTCGGGTGCAAGGCACACCACCGACCTCACGAGGTTCCCGTCCCCGTCGAGTGTGATCGTGTAGCCGCGTTCGAGCTGTCGCTCGACGTCGTAGGCGGCGAGGAGCCGGCGCCACGACGCGACCCGATCGTCCTGTCGCTGTAGCTGCCCCGTCGCAGCCGGCTTGAGGCGCGATGAACGCTGAGCCAGCAAGAGCGACGCCGACTCCATACAGCGAGGCCCTGCCATCACCAGACGAGACGACCGGCTCCGAAGCCGCTCGGAGTGACGGTCCAGCTGGTGTCGCGCAGAGCCGCACAGACGCGTGCGCCCCCGCGCGCCGCGCCGAGAGGCATCTGCTGTCACCTCTGCCGCGCGCTGAGCGACCACGCCGGCCGCCACGACGACCCCGGCCCACTGCCGGGCGACGCGCCCGACCAGCTCCTGGCCACACTCGGTAGGGGTGACGAATGCCCGATTCGCCACGACGTCGGCGACCGACTGGTCGCCCGTGTGCCCGATCCCCGTCCACACAGGTACCGGAGCGGTCGCGATGGCCCGGGCCACCAGCTCCGTGTCGAAGGCTGCCAGATCGCCTTTGGACCCACCTCCCCGCACCACCACCGCCACGTCGCAACCGACACCGAAGAGCGAGGACAGGGCGGCGAGTATCTGCTTGGGCGCCCCGGCGCCTTGCACCTGAGCCGGGGCGTGAAGGACTCTGAAGCCAAAGCCCGAGCCTTCGAGCTGTCCCGTGAAATCCCGGTAGCCCTCGCTCCCGCGACTTGCCACCAGTCCGACCAGGAGAGGAACCGCGGGTACCGGTAGGGCGCGGTTCCGCTGCAAGAGGTCCTCGGACTCGAGCGCTCTGAGCAGAGCTGCTCGCCGGGCCGCCATCCGGCCGAGCAGCGCCGTGACATCGACGTCTGTGGCGATGAAGGTCAGCTGCCCCTTCGGGGCGTAGAGCTCTACGCGGCCCTGGAGGGTGACCACCGTTCCCGGCTCCAGGACGATGCCCTGGCGGTCGAGAGCCGCCTTCAGCGCAACCCACGTCCTCGCCCAGCAGTTGACCTTCAACACCGACGTGTCGCGGTCCCGAGCCCCATCGGGATCCACGAGGTCCATGTAGCAGTGCCCCGTGCGATCCGAGATGCTCTGTATCTCGCCGCGCACCCACAACGGGCGTGCTCGTGGGAGCGCGCGCCCGATGGCAGCCTGGACACGTCCGTAGAGAGCGGCGATCGACAGAGCGTCCGAGCGCTCACCGGGTAGCAGGTTGGGTAGGCGCTCACCGTGACGGGCCATGGAGCCGGTCATCTAATCGGTGCCCCGTGCCGGCGTAACTGTCACCGGGACACCCTACCGAGGGCATTGATATATCTGGCGCACCTGGTGGGGGGAGGTAGGGCGTGGATTACGATCACCCCCGGTGGGTGACCCGCCTAAACGCCCACGGCATCCCCTACGAGTGCGCGGGGAGGGATGACGACGTGCCTGGGATACCCCGACAGTGGCTCGACGCCATCGTCTACCTCTACCCGTCCGACGAGGCGGCGGATAGCGGCGCGCCGTACGGGGCGAGCGGGTTCCTGATGACCGTGGACCCCGCTCCGGGCCTGCCGCCCGCCTCAGGGCACCTTTACGTCGTCACCAATGCCCACGTCATCGAAGGCGGTTGCGACGTATTGCGGGTCAACACCCACGCCGGACACCACTACACAATGCCGATGAGTCGTGACGGGTGGTTCCTCCACCCTGATGGCGACGACCTGGCGCTCGCCCCGCTGGGGCTCAACAAGGCCTTGCTTCGCTACACCTACGTGCCGTTCGAGATGGCGGTACCCAAGGTCATCATGGACGACGGGCACCTTGGAATCGGCGACGAAGCGTTCTTCATCGGCCGATACGTCTATCGTGACGGCCGAGCGTCCAACACCCCCGCGGCCCGGTTCGGGGCCATCGCTCAGGTTGGCGGCGATCCCATCTTCCAGAAAGAACGCGGGTTCAGACAGGAAAGCATCCTGGTCGAGGCGCATTCGCTCAGCGGATTCTCCGGATCGCCTGTATTCGCTTACCGAGGTGCCAGGTTCGCGCCAGCAGAGGGTGACCCCAACAGGGCCTCCATCATCCCGCAGGTAGGCACACGGGTGTACCTGCTCGGCGTGGACTGGGGGAGCGATCCTTGGACTGCCGACGTGCTGGACAAGGGTACGCACGAAGCGGTCGAACCCGGTCAGTACGTGCAGGCATCGTCCGGCATGTCGATGATCGTCCCGGCATGGAAGCTCCGAGGCGCACTTGATCACCCTGATCTTGTGCGGTTCCGAGAGATACGGGAGACGCTGATGCGCGAAGTGATGGACCAGCCCGAGTACGCGGGGAACGCCCAGATGGACACGGCTGACGTGGAGCCCATGTCTCAGGCTGAACCGACCATCCCGGCGACAGAGGACTTGATGCGGCGATTGTTGGACGTTCCGAAGGACGAGGCGGACGAAGTTCATCGCGGCCATCAGTCGTGACTGGACCGGCGTTTTGGCCGAAGCCACGCGAGCGCATCCACCAACGCCTGATGCAACGGGTCGTCAGTGTAGAAGGCGACATACTCCTCAAGCGTTTGCTCCGCTGTTTTCCTGAGAAAGTCGTTATGTTTACCGAACTCTGCAATCAGCCATCCGGTGGCGATCTGTTTGTTGCGCCCAACGTCGACCCCCTGGTCGGTCCTGTTCTCAAGAATGGAGACCAAGTTGAGGAAACGGTCGGTGCTTTCGAGTTGTCGTTTAACTACCAGATCCTTAGAGGCTTGATGCGCTGCGATCCAAGCGGCAAGAACTACCCCGACAGCCGCAATCGCCGCGGTGAGTGCATACATGCGTCCTCCCTTCTCGGTAGATCAATCGTGACCGATCAACTGTGCGTAGGTGAGCCGGTGACCAGCGACCCCACCGAGCGCGAGCCGCATCCGGCCCAGGTCGGTGCGATCCCGGTGGTTATAGGCGAAGATTCTTTCGGTGACGTAGCGGTCCAGGTGAACAGGATCGACATGAACCTGCGTTCCTTTGAGCGCACGCTTCAACAACGCCCAGAAGTTCTCGATCCCGTTCGTGTGGACCGACCCCGACACGTACTCGCGAACATGGTCCACGATCTTGTGGGCGTAGTAGGCGTCCAGCCCGGTGTACGAGCCAAGTGCGTCCGAGTAAACGGCCGCTCCCACCTCAACGTTCGCTCGCACCATGCCTTGAAGGGTTGGCTGGCGTGTGTCCGGCACGACCGCTGCCCGGACTTCGCCACCGCGCTCACGCAAGCCTGCAATAGCCGTCTTGCCTATCATGCCGGTGCCCTTGATCTGACGACGAGCACGGTCGCGGTGCATGTTGCGCCCGAGTCCACCCCAGTAGGTCTCGTCCACTTCAACCTCGCCGTCGAGCTTGCGGAAAGTGCCTGTTTGCATCGCGTCCCTAACTCTGTGGAGCATGAACCACGCGGTCTTTTGGGTGACGTGGAGTGCACGCCCGAGTTCGTGGCTGGAAACGCTGTTCTTGGAGTTGGCAATCAACCAAACAGCGGGCAACCACTTATCCCAGCCGAGCGGGCTGTCCTCGAAGATGGTCCCAACCTTGGCCGAGAACTGGCGACGACAGTCTTTGTTCTGACACTTCCAGATGCGACGGGTCTTCAGGAATGAGTGCTCCAGACCGCCACAGTGGGGACACGCAGGGACCCCGTTGGGCCACACGGCCCGCCGTACGAAGTCCAGGGCCACATCGGGGTCCGAGAAGTACTGGACGGCCTCCAGAAGGCTCTGAGGGTCCTGAGGCGGTAGGGACACCTTGGGCGTCTGACCAGGGGTTTTATCCATACCCACATCCTACGCCGGGGGTGTATCAGCTATATCAGTGCCCTACCGAGGGCGTGTCGACGCGCCCACCAAGTGGAAGGAACCTGGCAGACTGGACGGTGACGGTGAGTCGGCCGGGTGGCCGCGGTACGGGTCCGTCGTGGGCGCCGTGTCGAGGAAGGTCGGGGCTCCACAGGGCAGGGTGCTGGCTAACGGCCAGTCGGGGTGACCCGCAGGACGTGCAACAGAGAGCAGACCGCCGATGGCGAGCCTCGGCTCGCACAGGCAAGGGTGAAACGGTGCGGCAAGAGCGCACCAGCGGCCGGGGTGACCCGGTCGGCTGTGTAAACCCCACCCGGAGCAAGGCCAAGCGTGGGACATGGGTGGCCCGCCCCGCCCTCTCAAAGGGCAGTCCCCAGGTAGGCCGCTTAGATGGATGGCCACCGGCGCCTTTCGGGGCGCCACAGAACCCCGCCTACAGGCCGGCTCACCGTCTTCGGGCCTTCGAGCCGATCACTGCCACGCCGATCGACACCACCTCGACCGTGGACGGGTCAGCTGCCTGTCATACCTCGGCGCCGCCGTAGTCGGCCATCACCCGTTCGTAGCGCTCGTTCATGAGGGGGGACGAGATGATGAAGTCAGCGGTGGCACGATTGGACGCGATGGGGATGTTCCAGACCACCGCGATCCGCAGCAGGGCCTTCACGTCGGGATCGTGCGGCTGCGGCTCGAGAGGATCCCAGAAGAAGACCAGCATGTCGATCGCGCTCCCCGTGACCATCGCGCCGATCTGAAGATCGCCGCCCAGGGGGCCGCTCTGCAGGCAGCTGACGTCGAGCCCCAGTTCGTCCTGCAAGAGCCTGCCGGTCGCGCCGGTGGCGAACAGGGAGTGGACTTCCAGTACGGACCTGTTGTAGCGCGCCCATTCCAACAAGTCGCGCTTGCAGTTGTCGTGTGCCACGAGCGCGATTCGTAGGCGAGGGGGCATCTCGTGAACCTGCTTAGACGCCGAAGACCGGCCTGCTCGCACTCGCATCAGAACCATCATGACCTACGTAGGTGAACTCGCCGTCACAACCAGGTGAAGATTCGCCGGCCGAAGCGATAGACCCTACCGGCAGCTCAGCGGTCGGCGAACACCAGGATCTGACCGGTGTAGACCGCCACCCACACGTCCCCGGTGGTGGCGTCGTAGGTGATCCCGATGGGATGGACCCCGGTCGACACCGTCTGCAGCACCGCCAGGTCCGACGCGCGCAGCTTCGTCACGGTGTCCGATTGGTAGTTCACGACGTAGAGCGAGCGACCGTCGGTGGAAATCGCAAGCGAGCGGCACTCTTCCCCCGTGTGCACCGACCCCACCACCGATTCGGTGTCCAGGTCGATCTTCACTATGTCTCCCGGGCTGTTCAGCGAGACGTAGAGGTACCGGCCGGTCGGGTCGATCACCACGTGGCGCGGATTGGACCCGACGGTCATGGCACCGACTCTCGCCAGCGTCGCAAGGTCGACCCTCACGACCTCGTCGCCCCCCATTATCGCCACGTAGGCCGTGGACGAGTCGGGTGAGACGGCGATGCCACGCGGGTATGCACCCATGGGAAGGCGCGCGACCTCTTTGGCCGTCGCTACGTCCACGATGCTCAGGTCGTAGGAGCACCAATTCGCAACCAGCAGGTACCGGTCGTCGGGGGAGACAGCCAGGAATTTCGGGACCAGACCCACCTTGATCACCTGGTCGATGACCCGGCTGGCGACGTCGACGCGGTAGACGTAGCTGTCGGTGTCACCGGCAGCCTCCGCCGAGGCCGGGGTGCAGGTGTCGCTTCCCTCGGGCCCGAACCCGGCCCCGTACATCGAGTAATTCGAAACGTAGACGTAGCGCGCGTCGGGGGTGAAAGCCGCTTCGACCGGCGCACCGTGCGTGAGCCCGGGATGGCCCGAGAAGCCGAACCGGCTCATGTCCACGGTGTCCGGGATCGTCTTCACCAGGTTGCCGGCACTGCTGTACACGGTCATGGTGTGCCGGTACATCATGTTCTGGGCGAACACGAGGCCCGTGTCCGACGCATCGACGGACTTGGGCGATATCTCGCCGCCGATCGTGTCCACCAGGGTCATCCTGCGCTGGTCGGTCGGAGGTCCCGGGGGGACACGCCGGGCAGGTGGAACGGTCGTAGCAGAGCGGCTCGCGGTCCAAGACCTCCTCTGAGCTCGCCGGGACTGCGCGGTCGGCCCTCGCTTTGCCTTCGGTGAGGCGGTCGTCGACGACATGGTCCAGGCGAGGGCGCCCACGCCCGCGAGGACGACCACGGCCACGATCGAACGGACCCGCCGGTGCCGGGTTCTTCGCCGCCGGGCCGAGTCACGCGCCAGATGGCGGGCTCGGGGCACCGCACAACTCTCCGCTCTTCTGACGCATCACGCAAGCTGTGCCGCGCGCCCATACGACCCGGCCGTTGAGCTCGGTGTCCCGGCTCAATCGAGGTACAGGCGAAACCCCTCGGCGAGCGATCGGAACCCGAGCGATCGGTAGAACTCGTGTGCGTCCTTACGGTGCTTGAGCGACAGCAGCTGGACCTTGCAACAGTGCGCCTCGCGAGCGCGGCGAAACACCTCTGTGAAAAGGGCTCGTCCGACGCCGAGTCGTCGATGCTTCTGGTCGACGACCACGTTCTCGATGATCACCCAGGGACGCCCCGCGTAGGTCAGGTTCTCAACGACGAGCATGTCCGCTGTGCCCACCAGGGTGCCTCTTGTCGTGGCGACCAACAGGCACCTGTTCTCCTGGCGCATGACCGAGGCGAGGAGCGACCTCGCGTCCTCGCCCCGCGCAGGACGAGCTGCGCTGCGGTCCTCGGCGAGCTGGGCGTAGAGCTCGATGAGCGCATCGACGTCGCCGAGCACCGCTGGACGCACGGACACCTGTTCGCCGCCACCGGGCACAAAACCGCTGACGGCGTCCCGGGCAGGTGTCACGGCCAGATCAGGGTCTTGCCGTCGTAAAGGGAGGCCACGATGGAAGTGTCCTCCCATTTACCGAGCGCGCGCACGCCCTCGGCGATGCCGTACCGCTCGAGGGCGGTGGCCTCGGGCTGCCACTCCGCTATGGTCTGCACCCCCACGCCTCTGCCGGGCAGCGTGTGGTCCAACGCCAACACAGCCTCCAGCCTCCACACAGCTCTCTCGTGCGGAACCTGGTACTCCGATCCTGCCGCCTGGGCGTATCGCTGTTCGATGTCGATGCACGACGCCTGGCGCGCGGCGCAGTAGTAGAAGGCGTGCAGCTCCGCTCTCATGAAATCCGTCACAGCCTGCTTGTGGCGCGCCAGGAACTCACCGTTGAAGATCTGGACGTTGAAAGTGCCCTTGACACCGAACTGGCTCGGGATGAATTCGTTGAACCGCGCCTTCTCCGCCCTGAGCACCAGCGGCTCGTTCGACTGGTACGCCTGTATGGCGCTCTCCTGTCCACGAACGAGTTGGTTCGGGTCGTAGTCCTGGGTGTCCACCTGCTGGACCCTCGAGATGTCGACACCGGCTGCGTGAAACATCTCGAGAATGGCCACCGGGACGCTGGAGTGGTACCCGAACGTCTTTCCCTCGAGCTGCTTCAGGTCGGTGATGCCCGGTTCCGTGAGGATCGCGTAGTCAGAAGTGTCGCCGTAGGTGGCGACGGCCACGACGTCTGCTCCTCCCGCGACCTCTCCGAGGTCGTCGGCGGCGCTTCCGATGCTCGAAACAGTCGCCCTGCCGGAGGCCACGAGCTCCGTGGACATCTGCGAGCTCGTGACCAAGTCGACGCCCAAACACATGTCCTTGAAGTAGCCCAGCTTCTGAGCGGCGAACACGTCGATGATCCCCGCCGACGCGTCGAACCCGAAGGGAGAGATATAGGTCATCGTCCCCGCAGCTCGGTTCGCCGCACACAGCGACGCGCTGAGCAGCGAGCCTGAATCCCCCACCTTCGGCGAGCCACCACCGCACGCCGCCAGCGGGATCGCCACGACCAGCCCCAGGGCACAGCGAACGAAGACCCGAGTCGTCATCTCCTGTCGCATGGGTCAGGGTCTTCTCAGGGCCGCCGTCTGGTGCCACCCGAGCAGCCTGCGCTGAAGAACTATCACCACCACGGTGAGACCGATACCCATGAACGCCAGCACGAGGACAGAGGCGTAGACCGTCTTCAGGTCCGACAGCGATGCCGAGGTCTCGATCAACGATCCGAGTCCGCTCACCTTCCCTGCCGCGGTGAACTCCGCCACGACGGCGCCGACGACGGACAGAGGCATGCAGATGCGCGCAGCCGCGAACAGGAAGGGAAGGCTGCTGGGAAGACGCAGGTGCACCAGGATCTCCCATCGTGAAGCATGAAGCGTCGTGAACACGTCGTGAGCCTGGGGATCTGACGACCTGAGACCGGTCAACGAGTTGATCAGGAACGGGAAGAAGACGATGACAGCCGTCACGATGTACTTCGGCGTCATACCGAACCCGAACGCCACGACAAGCGCCGGGGCGATCGCGATGACGGGTGTCACGTTGAGCACGACGGCGAGCGGCATCAACGCTCGCTCGACCAGCCGCACCTGGCACATGCCCATGGCAAGGACGAACGCGGCGAGCATCCCGATCGAGGCACCGACCACCGCCTCCTGCAGCGTCACGAGCAGGTTGTTCCAAAAGAGGCCCGGGTGATCGACGAGCTGCGTGAGGATCTGAGGGACGGTAGGGACGACGAACCGGTTGTGCACCGCGTACAGCTGCCACCCGAGGGTGAGCAGACCGAAGGCGACCAGTGGCGGCAACCAGGCCCGAGAGTGGAGCAACCCATGGTCATCTTTATCCATGGTCGTTCGAGGCAACTCGTAGTTCCGATCGGAGTTGGCGTTCCAAGTCGTGGAAGCCGTCTGTGGCTTCGACGAGCTCGCCGCGTGGTCGGGGGAGGTCCACGGGGATCACCGCTCGCACCCTCCCGGGCTGCGCGGACATGACCAGGACCGCGTCGGACAGGGCAACGGCCTCGGGAACCGAGTGCGTGACGAACAGGACCGTCTTCTGGTCCGACTCCCAGACGTCGAGAAGCTCGTGGCGCTGTCGCTCACGGGTGAGCTCGTCGAGCGCCGAGAACGGCTCGTCCATGAGGAGGATGGAAGGATCGAAGACGAACGCGCGGGCGATCGCCACCCTCTGCTGCATACCTCCCGAGAGCTGGGCAGGTCGGCTATGCAGGACGTCACCGAGTCCGAAGGACTCGAGCACCTCGACCGGATCACGGAACCGACGTCCCGGAGCGCCGTCGGCCTTCTGGTTCACCTGGAACGGCACCCGCACGTTGTCGAGGACCGTTCGCCAGGGAAGCAGGGCGGGCGACTGCGGCACGAACCCGACGTGCTTTGCCGCGGTTGCTCTCTCGGGGGGCTCGCCGAAGATGGAGACCGTGCCACCGTCGGCTGCGAGCAGGCCGGCGACGATCCGAAGCAGTGTCGACTTCCCGCACCCCGTCGGCCCGATCAGCGAGACGAACCGGCCACGACCGATCCGGAAACTGACGTCGCGGAGCACAGGAACACGACCCTTTCGGGTGTCGAACACCTTCGAGACACCTAGGACGTCCAGGCCACCTTCGCCCTTGGACTCATCGACGTCCGCGGAGGCACCCGAGCCCACCTCGCCCTTCGCCTCATAGAAGCCGGCGGAGGCGTTTTGACGATGCCATGACGAACGGACACCGTTGCCCGATCCAGATGCCTCGGCCAGAGGTGGGCTCTTCACCGATCAACTACAGACGTGGGTGGTCGCTCGGCGTATCAGGTCGCGAAGTCGGCGGATGCTCCTGCGTCGCCACGTCGAAGAGGGTACCTGCCCGAGTTGAACCTGCAAGCGAAGATCGACCGCGTGGGCACCTTCACCAACGTCGACAGAACCGACGAGGGTATCCGACCGACCGGCTCCCACAAGAAGCCAATAGCATCTCCGTGAGAGCCGAGACCGGAAGGCTCCAGATGCAGGAGAGGGGAACCGGCTCATGCCCAAGGCGGTCGTCCTTGCACTGGCCGCGAGCTTCTGCACGGCCACGTCGTCGGTCTGCCAGCGCCTCGGGGCGGCCACAGCCCCCGGGGCTGGGACCTTCAGCCCTAGGCTCCTCCTCTACCTGGTGCGCCAGCCGATCTGGCTCGTCGGGGTCGCGAGCATGATCCTCGGGTTCGTGTTCCAGGTCACGGCCTTGCACTTCGGAAGCCTGGCCCTGGTGCAGCCGATCCTCGCCACCGAGTTGCTCTTCGTCTTCGCGTACATGGCGTTCATGGGCTCGCGCCGGGTGCTGCGAAGCGACTGGGTGGCCGCCACCGCGATGGCCTCGGGCTTGGGAGTCTTCCTGTTCACCGCTTCTCCCTCGGGCGGTCATCTGCACGCCTCGGCCACCTCCTGGTGGCTCGCCGGCTTCTCCGCGCTGGGACTGGCGGGTCTTGCCACGACCGCCGCTTTCATCCCACTTCGCCGAGGCACCCGATCCTCGCCCGCCCGTCGGGCCGCGACCCTCGGGGTGGCGACCGGGATCTCGTGGGGCTTCGTGGCAGCTGTGATCAAGGAGCTCAGCTCGCACACCGGCGGCCTGGGCGTGCTCTTCTCGACCTGGTCCCCGTATGTGCTCGTGCTGGTGGGAGCCACCTCGATGCTGTTGGCGTCGCACGCTCTGCAGGCAGGCCCCCTTGCGGCCTCGCAGCCCGGGTTCACGATCGTCGACCCGTTGGTCGCCAGCTTGCTTGGGGTGTACATCTTCTCCGAGCACTTGCAACTGGCACCGGCCGATCTGGTTGTCGAGGCGATCGCCCTGGCCGCCTTGCTCTGGGGGGTCGTCACGCTGAGCCGTAGCCGCCTGGTGCACGGCGGACACGACGAAGAGCGCGCGCCGGTCCCGGTTGCCGTCGAGGCCGCTGTCGCAGATCACGCACCACCCTTTCGCACCGGTTAGGTTCGAAGATGCCCCACGTGAGCACGTAAGGAGATGCTGCTTTGAGCTCCGAAGAGATGCCTTCCCTCGAGATCCCCGACGAGGTGGTCGCCGCCGCCCCCGAGTTCGAAGCGAACGACGAAGCGGTGGTGGTAGTGGATTTCCAGGGGGTCGTGCTCGGCATGAACAAGCCGGCCGAGGAGCTGTTCAAGATGCAGAGCGAAGACGTCACCGGAGAGTTCGTCGAGATGTTGGTCCCGCGCTCCAAGCGCTGGGGGCACCAGGCCTACCGCCGCGGTTACCTGGCGGAGCCGAGCGACCGGGAGATGGACCCCGGTCTCTACCCCGAGGCCGAGACCTCCGAAGGCGAGATCGTCCCCGTGAAGGGCCGTCTGCAACCGGTGCGCGTCGACGGACGGCTCTTCGTGGCCGCGCACCTCACACGTGACGACTCGCCTCGCCCTTCCAGTTGACGAAGGTTCAGCGCGCGTGTCCGACGACGGACGCGCCTCACGCCGGCGGGATCGGTCCGTGAGCCGCCGGGCGAAGATCGTTTGCACGTTGGGACCCGCGACACCGGATCTCGCGTCGGTGCGGCGCCTTGTTGGGTCCGGGATGGACGTGGCCCGATTGAACCTTTCGCACGGCACTCATCACGACCACTCCCTGCGCTGCAAATGGGTCCGCCGGGCAGGCGACGAGACCGGTCGCGCGGTCGCCGTGCTCGCCGACCTGCAGGGGCCGAAGATCCGGCTCGGCACGTTCATCTCCGGCCGCGCCGTCTGGGCGGCCGGAGATCACGTCGTCATAACCACCGAGGACGTACCGGGAACGGCCGAGCGGGTGTCCGCCACCTACGCCGGGCTCCCCGGCATCGTCCATCGGGGTGATTCGCTGCTAGTCGACGACGGGAACATCGTGCTCGAGGCGATCGAGGTGAAGGCCGTGGACGTGACCTGCCGGGTGGTGACAGGCGGGGCCGTGAGCGACCACAAGAGCCTGTCGTTGCCGGGCGTCGACCTCGAATTACCGGCCCTCACAGACAAGGACGTGGTCGATCTTCGCTTCGCGCTGAAGTTGAGCGTTGACATGGTCGCGCTGTCGTTCGTCCGGCACCCAGACGACGTGCAGGCGGTCCGTCAGGTACTGCGCGAGACAGGGTCGTCCGCCGGGGTCATCGCCAAGGTCGAGAAGCCTCAAGCGGTGTCACGGCTGTCAGAGATCGCGGCTGCTTTCGACGCGATCATGCTCGCCCGGGGGGACCTCGGGGTCGAGACACCGTTGGAGCAGGTGCCTCTCGTGCAAAGACGGGTGATCCGTCTGGCACGCGAGGCCGGCAAGCCGGTCATCGTCGCCACCCAGATGCTCGAGTCGATGACGACACAGCCCCGCCCAACCCGGGCCGAGGTCTCCGACGTGGCAACCGCCGTGTTCGACGGTGCGGATGCGCTGATGCTCTCGAGCGAGACCGCCGTAGGAGCCGACCCGTGCCGGGCCGTGGTCACGATGGCTCGCGTCATCGAGGCAGCGGAGTCCGAGGCGCTCGGGCACCCCCCTCCCATCCAAGCGCACCTGGCCACGAGCGGTACAGCCCTCGCCGCAGCCGCGATCGAGGTGGCAACCGATTTGCAGGCGGTTGCTCTCGTCGCCTTCACACAGACCGGCGCAACTGCGCGACGGCTGGCGAGGGCCCGCCCTGTGGCTCCGATCCTCGCGTTCACGCCGGAACCGATCGTGCGGAACCAACTGGCGTTGAGCTGGGGTGTGGAGACGTACATCGTCCCCACCGCCGCCACCACCGACGAGATGGTGAGGCAGGTCGACGAGGCGCTGCGGGCAACAGGCAGGGCCGGCGACGGCGACCGGGTCGTCATCGTTGCCGGAACCCCACCGGGACAGCCTGGGACGACGAACACGGTGCGGGTGCATCGGATAGGTGATGCGATCTGACGACGCAAGCGCCAAGCGCGAGGTGCTAGGCCTCCGGTCGCTGCTCGCCGGAATCGCCAACCTTGCCCCACCGTAGACAGGCCCGCGGAACGATTGCCGGACAGTAGGTCGATAGTCGATACGTCGATACGTCGATTAGTCGATTAGTCGTCTGCGCGGTCCTGAGCGGGGTGCTCGACGACGGCCACGACTCTAGCGGCCATGAACCTCGCCGACCGGACCGGATGACCCGACCGGGTTACCTCGGTGATCTCGACCGTGCCGCGAACATTCGAAATGTCGATCCTTCGACCCGCTCTCGTGGCGACAACCTCGAAGCGTTGCACCCCGTCTCCCACGTCTACGAGCACTTCGACCCGGTCGCCTTTCACCGGCGAAACCCTATAACCGAACGGTCCCTCATCGCGGGCCCGGGGCGGCCGAGGGCCCAGTGGCAGACCACTGCGCAGCGCCAGTCCGTCTCGTTCTCTCCTCGCAGCTTCGCCGAGAACCGGCTGATCGTGCGCTGCCCACCCTCGTGGTCGCTGTAGAGAAGGTCGACGACCAGCCCTCGCCGGGTCTCCACGACGATCCTATTCGCCGCGGCAATCCAATTCGCCATGGCAATCCCATTCTCCACGGCCAAGACTAGGGGCCGACCTCAGTACGCGAAGCCCTTCTCGGGGCCCACAGCGTGGAGGTCGCTCCGTGCTTCCACAGTCGTCATGAGGTCAGGAAATGGGAGCGATTGAAGGAGTCCGAGTCGTCTCGTTGTAGGAACACAAGAGCGGGGCGTCGATGCCCCATGCGACCCGGGTGACCGAAGCAGTGGCGAGGTACAGGCGCCACACCACCTCGTCGCCGGTCCCGAGCACCCAGGCGACCGCCGCCTTGATCGGCGAGACGTGGCTGACCACGACCACGTCGGAATCGGCGCGAGCTCCTGTTCCCTCCAGCGCGAAGAGCTCCTCGCACGACTGACGTACCCGCCGACCCACATCGGCCAGCGACTCTCCACCGGGCCACGGGAAAGTCGGGTCCGATCGCCACCGTTGCCAGGCAGAACGCTCGACGGAAGAAAGCGAGCGGCCTTCGTATTCGCCGTAGTCCACCTCCACCCAGCGGTCATCCACCTCCACCGAGAGCCCCAACCCCAGTGCCGTTGCTGTGTCGTGTGCGCGAGCGAGGGGGCTGGATATGAGACGACCCACCTTGCCCAACGCCGGTGTAAGGGCAGCAGCCTCGGCACGCCCTCGGTCGGTGAGCGGAGAGTCGGAGCGACCTAGGATCACTCCCGCCGCGTTGGCAGCCGCTTGTCCGTGGCGCACGAGCACCAGCACTTCGTCAACCCCTCACCGAACGAGCGCATACCGCAACGCCCGTCGCAGGAAAAGCGGCGCGCACGACCATCGCGGCGCGCGCATCGGAGGTGGTGCCCCTGCGCGCACGTGAAGAAACAACCATAAGTCGCGCGCCCGCCGGCACGATGATCCGCGCGCCGATCAACGAACCAGGATGCGGCCACACTGGTCGCAAGTGATGATCGTGTCGGCAGGTGCTTTTCGAATTCTGTCGACTTCCATCGATGGAAGTGCCAGATGGCACCCGCCGCACGAACCACCGATCAGACGAGCCGCTCCGGTCCCACCGAGCTTCTTGCGCAGCTGCTCATAGCGTGCGAGCAGCTCCTCCGGAACGTCTCCTGCTGCTTCGTCGCGCTCCACGTTCTGCGCGGCAAGATCAGCGCCCAGCGAGACTTCAGACACTGCGATCGCGTCGCGCAACCGCACAGCGGCCTCCTCGAGAGCAATGCGCTCGATCTCCGCCGTGTCCAGCTGGACGTCGAGAGGCTCGAGCGATTCCATAACCTCTATCTCGCGGTCCTCCAGTTCGGCGATATGCCGCACAAGATGCTTGACCTCGTCGTCCATCGCCTGGAGCTCCCGGGGAGCGGTGATTTGTCCACCGTACATTCGCCGTTCGAGCTCCGTCCTACGTGACTTGGAAGCCTCGATCTGCTGTTCGAGGCCCGACTGGCGCGAAGCGAGCTCGTCGCGTTTCGTACTGAGTTCTTTGGTGCGCCCGTCGAGAGCGGACAGGCGGATCTCGACGGAAGCGAGCTCGGCCCGTTCGGGGAGAGTCTCACGGCGGTGGCGAAGCTGATCGATGGCGGTGTCGTGGTCCTGAACCTCGAGCAGGCGCAGCAGCGGCGGGACCGAGCTACCGTCGTCCCGAGTATCACGAGGGGGTGGGGGCGCTTCGTCTCCCATCTTCACCCGCCATTTTGCCCTATCGCGCCGTTGGCACTCTCGCTCGTGGCGCCGCCGTCTGCTTCGCCGAGAAACCGCTGCGTCTCGGGCTGGCGGCGTGCAGCCCGGAGGGCCCCGGCGAGGGCGGCGTCGGAGAGTGCATCGGCCTCCGCCCACGAGCACCAGCGCACCTCAGGGCTCTCACCAGGTGGCGGCGAAGGATCGGAGTCAGCTGCCAGAAGGAGATAACGCAGGTCAAGATGGGTGTGGCCGTCGGCCGCGGGATGGACGTCCAAGTGGATGAGCCGCGGGCCGTCGACTGGGTGGGAGAGTGCCAGGCCGGTCTCTTCCTGTGACTCACGAAGAGCAGCATCAGAGGGGCTCTCGCCGAAATCGACGTGACCACCTGGCTGCATCCAGCGCCCGAGACGACGGTGCACGTGCAGCACGGTCCCGCGGGGGCCCACCACGACGGCAGAGCCCGTCACGTGGACGGGATCTGCGTGCTTGTCGAAAGGGTGTTCCAGGGTGTCCAGAGCAGCCAGAATCTGCTCTTGCGCTGCAGCCTCACGCCCGTCGGCAGGCGGGTGGGCGACGACCTCCGAACGCACGTTGCCGTGGTTCGTCGGAGGTGAGCGACCGTCGGTGCCCTGGTCACGGGCCGCAGATGTCACTGCCTCATCCCTAGCACAGGGCGGTGAACAACGCAGCCTCCCCCGATGGCACAAGATAGACCAGTGAGACAAAGCGTCAGGCTCGGCACTTACGCAGGGATACCGGTGGGCATCCACTGGAGCGTCGCCGTGATCTTCGGGCTTGTCACCTGGGAGCTCGCCGACATTGTGTTCCCTGGCGCGTACGGAGGCACCCGGGTCGCCTACTGGGTGGCGGCGCTCGTGGCGGCAGCGCTCTTCTTCGGATCCTTGTTGGCCCACGAGGTCTCCCACGCGGTGGTCGCCCGTCACGACGGAGTGGCGGTCAAATCCATCACCCTCTGGCTCTTTGGCGGGGTGGCCCAGCTGGAGGGCGAGGCCCACACCGCAGGAGCTGACTTTCGGATCGCGGCCGTCGGCCCGGCAACGAGTCTCCTTCTCGTCGGGACGTTCGCCGCCGTACAGGTTCTGATGAACGTTGCCGGGGTGCACGGGCTCGTCGGAGCGGTGCCTTCTTGGCTGTGGAAGATCAACCTCTTGCTCGCCGCGTTCAACCTCATCCCCGCCGCCCCGCTCGATGGTGGGCGGATCCTTCGCGCGGGGCTGTGGGCGCGTTCTGGGGATCGTACGAGGGCTACGGTCATCGCGACGCGAGTCGGACGCGGCTTCGGGATCTTCCTCGTGGTTGTCGGCATAGCGCTCTTCGTGGGCTACGACGATGTGTACGGCTTGTGGCCGGCTTTCCTCGGATGGTTCCTGTTCGTCGCAGCCCGGGCCGAAGAGAACGCCGCGGTCACACGCCGTGATCTACAGGGCCTGCGGGTCGGAGACGTAATGACAGCGCAACCCCCCGCGATCGCGTCATCCACCAGTGTCGCGGACCTGGTCCATCGGCACCTGCCGTGGTATAGGACCGACGCGGTGGCAGTGGTAGGTCCCACCGGATGGCTGGAAGGGATCTTGCCGCTGGAACGCATAAGGACGCTTAACCCTTTGTCATACGCGGATACGCGCATCGGTGATCTCGCCGTTCCCATCTGGACCGCGCCCGTAGCGCGTCCCGAGGAACCGGTGGAAGACCTCATCGGGAGGATGGCGGCGGCCGACGGCGCCCCTGCTGTCGTTCTCGATTCCGACAACCGTCTCGCCGGGATCGTGACAGCGGCCAACCTCGATCGCACCATCCAAGTGAACAGGGTCCGCTCCAGTGGGCGTTGAGCGTCACTCGCGGCCATCCACACCCAGGACAGCGGGTCGGCCGCGGATCCCCGATCAGTGATCTACCCCTTGTCCTCCTCGGGTCACCGACTAAGTACGCTCTTAGAGTGGCGGTTCTCAGTCGCGGGCGCTTGGCGCAGTTGGTAGCGCAGCTGGCTTACAACCAGCAGGTCGGGGGTTCGAGTCCCTCAGCGCCCACTCTGTGATGTGCCAAGTCATGGGCGAATGATGTGTCACGTCATAGTCGAAATCCAGCCCAGAGTCTGCGGGTGGTAGTCACGCTCTGGATCAAGGGTGAGCGTCCTTAGTAGATCGCCTTCCAGGGACAATACCCTGACCTCGGCGGCGGCGATCAGCATCTGGACCCGCTTGCCCTCGAACGGCGCCCCGCCCGAGTTACGTACTCGTCCTCGCGGTAATTGACGGTCGCGTGGCGGATGAACTCCTCGCCCAACTGCCCGTACCACGAACCCTCGTCGGTCCACAGCTCGCTACCCGCCATGTCGACGTGCTGGGACATGAACTTGTGGAGGTTGGCTCCGGTGACCTTCGGCATGACCCGAGACCGCACTTCGCCAGTGTCGGCGTCGATCAGAGAGACAACAGGTGTCTTGTCGGTGTTCTTACCATCCCGGCCGAACTCCCACATCCTGTGTCGCTCCTTGTTCATCTTCCTCGGCTCGCCACCGATGTAGGTCTCATCAGCGACGATGGTGCCTCGCATGGTGGCAATCAGGGCATCGGACTTCATGGCCTCGCGGATGCGGTGCATGAGGAACCACGCCGAACGGGAACAGAGCCCGTACTTGCGCTCGATCTCACACGCCGACACGCCGTTCTTGGACGATGCCATTTCAAAGAAGACCATCACCCATGTCCGCAGCGGAAGACGCGTGCCGTGCATCATCGTGTCTGTGGTGGCCGAGCCACACAATCACCCGAGACCGCCTCCTACCTTGCCGCACATCCCTCCGACACCCGCTACGCGATAGGTGGTCCGCTTGCTGCTACCGAGCCGATCCCTCTGCCACCGCGGTGTGGGGGGAAGACCTCTACGCGCCCTCGGCGGCTGTGGCGAACAAGTTCTTCCCCAGCGCTAACACCTTCGGAGCCGCCACCGGACTCAACTTCCCAGATGCACTCTCTGGTGGGGTGTTCATGGGATCCTCGGGACACGCCGGGCCCGTGCTGCTCGTCGAGCCGTCCCTTCCATTGCCGCCGAGCATTGACGGCTTCCTCGGCTCTGACGCTCATATCACCAGCGGCTACCTCTTCGGTGGTCCTCTGGCCGTAGGAAACGACGTACAGGGCGCGCTCTACTACCGCGGTGGCGGCGTCCATCCGAAGCCATATTGGGCGCGCACTGCCGTAGTGGTCAGCGCACGGCCATAGCAGGGGGTCTGTCTGTCACCGAAGGCTTCGCGATGGTCTTGGACTTACTTGCGATCACGAAGCCCAGCACGGGTAGCCAGATCCCACTGGCCATGAACCCGAACCAGGAGAGAGGCCCGGCGACGGTCACCACTCCGATTGCCACCGAGAGCCATCCCAGCCACCTGGGAAGCGAAGAGCGGTTGAGGATCGCCGCGCCCGTCGTGAGGGTGAGTAGCGCCATGCCGAACAGGAGGGGGAGCCCATCGTTCGAGGAAATGAAGTTCAAAGTCTGAGCGATTCCAGGCTGGTGGTTGTGGGCAGCGAGGAGGATCGCCACTACGAAAACACCCGAGCTGACAGCTCCCGCCACGAAGACGATTCCCGCCGCGAAGACCGCGTTCGGTAAGAAGCTTCGACGGCCCTCGGCACCGCGCAGGACCTCGCGCAGTTGGGTCACGAACAAGACCATCAAACCCAGAGCCAGGCCTACTAGGTAGACCTGAGCCCAGCCGGCGCTCTGGTGACCGTTGTAGTAGGAGACGACGCTCGCCCCTGACGCATTCCCCCCTGGGCTGCCTCCCGAAAGGCCCACGAACCCCAACAACAGGAGCACGAGGATGGCGAGCCCGAGCGGGCCCATCCACCTGGTCACACGTTGTTCGCTCACGGAAGCCCCCTCTCTTGGCGGTGGTCTTGCAGCCAGTGTCTGCCGGCTGTGGCCCCATGCCAAGGGTATTGGCCTCCTTTGCAGCCTTCGTGCTGGCACGAAGGCTGCGAGTCGTCCTTTGTGAATTGGTGCGGACCAGAAAACGGGGATACGACGACCGCGTACGGCGAGCAGCCAAGATCTAGCGACACGACCACGACCCGTCCGCCCGCGTCTGAAGGGTCGGCGAGCGTTGACCGGATCAGATGCATGCGTACAATGACAGGCCAAGATCACCGCTGTGACGTGTGACGAAGATCGCTTCACGACGAGGGAGTACGGGACATGAGGAACAGAGTCGCTCGACTGATCGGGACAGCAATGGCGCCGTTGGCCTTGGGCGTTGCCGCATGCGTCCCCGTCACGACCACGCCCACGACCACCACGACGACCATGGCGCACATCATGGTCGTGATGATGGAGAACAAGAACTACTCCGAGGTCATCGGCAACCCGGCCCAGCCGTACGTGAACAGCCTGGCGGCTGATTACGGATCTGCGACGAATTCATACGCCCTCGCGCACCCGAGCCTGCCGAACTACCTGGACATCGTGTCGGGCTCGAACCAGGGCGTCACAGATGACAACGATCCGTCGAGCCACAGCTTCGCGGGCACGCAGACCCTGGCGGACCAGTTGTCGACAGCGGGCATCCCCGAGAAGGCGTACGCGGAGAACCTGCCTGGTGATCCCAGCCGAGACTCAGGTCTGTACGCCGTGCGGCACGTCCCCTGGGAGTATTTCCCCGGGACGAAGATCGCACTCGCCGACGCCTCGAGCTTGACGGCCGACCTCAACGGCGCCAACCCGCCCGACTTCGTCTGGTACACGCCGAACCTCACCAACGACGAGCACACCGGCGTCCCGGTGGACACGGTGACTCAACAATTGGCCGACGGCGAGTCGTTCCTGTCATCGTTCGTCCCATCCGTGCAGGCGACTGCCTGGTACAAGGCCGGTGGCATCATCATCATCCAGTGGGACGAGGCCGAGGACTCTGACACCTCGGGGCTCAACGGGGGTGCCGGCGGTCACATTGCGACCATCGTCGTGAACGATGCGCTGAAAGCCCACCCACAACAAGACTCGACGCCGGTTGACACGGTCGGGGTCCTGCGCTCGATCGAGGACGCCTACGGCCTGGCGCACCTCGGCAACGCCGCCGACGCGGCCAACGGCAACATCGACACCCTCCTCAACGCCGCCCCTGCCTCCTGAGAGCGAGCCGCGACAAGACATCGACGGACAACGCGCGAAGCGCCTCTTCGGCACGCGCTCGACCCTGACCCACGCCAGGGTGAGGATCGCTGCGACCAGGACGACTAGGCCGATCGCCCCATTTGCGCCGCCGTCTCACGGTGGAGCCGCCCGAAGTTGTAGTAGGCGGCGCAGGCCCCCTCGGACGAGACCATGCAGGTACCGATGGGCGTCTCAGGCGTGCAGGCGGTCCCGAACACCCTGCACTCCCAAGGCTTGAGGGCACCTTTCAGGACCTCGCCGCACTGGCAGGCCTTGGGATCAGCGACCCGCACACCGGGGACCTCGTAGAGCAGCTCGGCATCCCAGGGGGCGAACTCCGCGCGGAGCTTGAATGCGCTTTGGGGGATGGAGCCGAGACCTCGCCACTCGAAATCCGGCCGCAGTTCGAAGACCTGGTCCAAGACGGCCAGGGCACGGGGATTGCCCTCGTCGTGGACCACGCGGGTGTACTGGTTCTCCACCTCGCAGCGTCCTTCGCGGATCTGGGCCAGCAGCATGGCGATGGCCTGGAGGATGTCCAGCGGTTCGAAACCGGCGGTGACGAACGGCTTGCCGTACACCTCGGAAACCAAGCGATACGGACGGTTGCCGATCACGGCCGATACGTGACCGGGCCCGACGAAGCCGTCGAGTCGCAGATCCGGCGATTCGAGGATGGCCTTGATGGGCGGGACGACGGTCACGTGGTTGCAGAAGACGGCGAAGTTGTCGATCGCTCGATCCCTCGCCTCGAGGACGGTGACCCCTGTCGACGGAGCGGTCGTCTCGAAGCCGACGGCGAAGAACACGACCGGCTTGTCAGGGTGCTCCATGGCGATGCGCAGAGCGTCGAGGGGCGAGTACACGAAACGGACGTCGGCACCGCGGGCCTTGGCTTCGAGCAGGTTGCCGCGGCTTCCCGGCACCCGCATCATGTCCGCGAAGGACGTGAAGATCACCCCCGGCGTCTCGGCGAGCGCGATGGCGTCGTCGACGCGGCCCATCGGGATGACACATACCGGACAGCCGGGGCCGTGGACCATCTCCACGTTGGAAGGAAGCAGGTGCTCGATGCCATGTCGGTAGATCGTGTGGGTGTGGCCACCACAGACCTCCATGAACTTGAAATGGTCGTCCCCGGCCAAGGCGTGGATGCGCGCTACGAGCGTCCTCGCTGCGGCAGGGTCCCGGTACTCGTCGACGAACCGCATCGGCTAGACGCCCGAGCTCCACGGGCCCCCGAGCACCTTCGCCGGCTCCCGGCGTGCGGCCGGCGACCCTCGGAGTCCACGCGCCGGACCTCCTACCGTGCCGGACCCGACCATCGCACCCATCGTCAACCTCCGGTCGCGCTGGGCGACGGGGCGATCCGCGACTGCCTGACGGCCGCCATCTCGTCCGCGTAGGCCTGGCCCACGAGCTTGAGCGCTTCCAGGGTCAGCAGGGCTTCGGATTCGTCGATCTTCGACAGGGCGAAACCGACATGGATGAGGACCCAATCGCCTTCCTGGAGGTGCTCGCCCTCGAGCAGGACGATGTTTATGCTCCGTCGTACCCCGGTTACATCTACCGTGGCCAGCTGGTTCTCACTGTCGAACAGCTCGACGACTTGGCCAGGAATCCCGAGACACATAGTCACACCTCTCGCTGGTTCGATCGTTGCACCGGTTGCACCACGTCACCGGCGTCGTCATCACGGAGCCGTGCTCGCTCCACTCTATTGCATCGAGCACAATTCGTCACCGCCGACCACCTCGACGTAGCGCGCCACTCTAGGCAGCTGCTCGGAGGCGGCCAGTGACGCGACGTGTCGTCCCGGTCATGCCGACACCTCCGGCGGACGTGGGGCAAAGGCCGCGATCGCGGCCTGGCCGACGCTGATCCCTCCGTCGTTGGGGGGCACCGCACGGTGGACCAGCACGGTCAGGCCCGCCTCGACCAGGCCCTCGTAGACGAGCTCGCTGAACCGGGCGTTCTGGAAGACCCCACCGCTCAGCGCGACGGCCTGCTGGCCGTTGACCCGCGCCAGCTCGACCGCTGCGGTGACCACCCCCAAGGCCAGGCCCTCGTGGAACGACGCCGCGATCTGAGCAACCGGTGTCCCTTTCTCGCGCCCTTTGAGCACCGACGCGATCAGTGGGCGAGGGTCGAGCACCAGCTTGCCGTCCTCCCAGGCCCGCTCCACCGGGTACGGAGGCGCCTTGCCCGCCGGGACGGTGCGGGCCAGCGCCTCGAGCTCGATGGCCGCCTGTCCCTCGTAGCTGACCGTGCTCCTCACGCCCACCAGGGCTGCGACGGCGTCGAACAGACGGCCCACGCTGGTCGTGAGCGGAGCACCCGGTGACTCGACGAGATCGGCGACCAGGGCGGCCCGAGGGTCGAGCCGTGAGCAGTGTCGAAGGGCCGCGTCGGTTCCCAGGCTGAGCAGAGCCCAGGCCACCCCCATCCGCCACGGTTCGCGGATGGGCGCCGCGCCCCCGGGCATGGGACAGGGCCGGAGATGGCCGACCCGGCGGCACGATTCGAGGTCGGCGACGAGGAACTCACCGCCCCAGAGGGTCCCGTCGGGGCCATAGCCCAATCCGTCGAAGGCCAGGCCCAGGACCTGCTCGGTCCTGGCGTGCTCGGCCAGGCAGGACGCGATGTGGGCGTGATGGTGCTGGATGCCCCAACAGGGCAGGTCGAGATCCAGCGCCAGCTTCGTGGAGAGGTACTCCGGATGCAGGTCGTGGGCCACCACCTCGGGCGTGACCCCGAACAGGAGGCAGAGGTGGTCGATGGCCTGACGGAACGACTGATAGGTGGCCAGGTGCTCCAGGTCCCCGATGTGGTGGCTGACCACCATCCATGACTGCTTGGCGACGGTGACCGTGTTCTTGAGCTCCGCGCCCACCGCCAGCACCTGTCGCCGGGCCGGGGCCGGCAAGGCCATCGGCTCGGGTGCGTAGCCGCGTGACCGTCGCAACAGTTGGGTGGTCCCGCCGGTCGCACGCAGGACCGAATCGTCGCAACGGATGTGGATGGGACGGTCGTGAGTCAGCACGCCGTCGACCAGCGGCCCGAGACGAGCAAAGGCGTCCTCGTCGGTGTAGGCGATCGGATCGTCGGAGAGGTTGCCGCTCGTCATCACCAGTGGCCGAGCCACTTGCAAGACGAGCAGGTGGTGCAGCGGGGTGTACGGAAGGAAGAGCCCGAGCTCTGGCAGGCCCCGGGCGACACCGTCGGCGATGGCCGTGTGCGCCCGTCGAGCCGCCAGCACGACCGGGCGCCGGGCCGACGTCAGGGCCGCCTCTGCGACCGCGTCGAGACGGCACAGGCCGCGCGCGACATCGAGGTCGGCGACCATCACGGCGAACGGCTTGTCGTCTCGAGCCTTGCGCCGCCGCAGCTCGGTGACCGCGACCGGGTCGGTGGCATCGACCGCCAGGTGGAACCCGCCGATCCCTTTGACGGCCGCGATCCGGCCCGATCGGAGCGCGGCGGCGGCGGCCTCCAAGGCGTCAGGACCCCCGGCCAGCGGACGACCGGTCGGGTCGCACCACGAGAGCTGCGGCCCGCACGCACCGCAGGCGTTGGGCTGGGCATGGAAGCGTCGGTCGGCGGGGTCCTCGTACTCCCGGCGGCACTGCAGGCACATCTTGAAGCCGGCCATCGTCGTGGCGGGCCGGTCGTAGGGCACCGAGATCACGATCGTGTAGCGCGGCCCACAGTTCGTACAGTTCGTGAAGGGGTAGCCGTAGCGACGGTCGGTAGGGTCGTCCACTTCCGCGAGGCACTCGGCACACGTGGCGGTGTCCACGCTCACCGGGACGGCCGGAGGACCCTCCTCGGCGCTCTCGATGATGACGAAACGGTCGGTGGCTCCGATCGCGGGCAGGGGGGTGGCCGAGACCGAGGTGACCCGGGCGAGGGGGGGCGGGTGTTCGAGGAGCACCCGGCCCAGCTCGGCCACGCTGGCCGACGGGCCCTCGACCTCTATGAGGACCCCGGCACTGTCGTTGCGGACGAAACCGGCGAGGCCCAACGCGACCGCATGACGGTACACGAAGGGCCGAAATCCCACCCCCTGCACGGTGCCGGTCACCCTCAGCTGGCAGCGTTCGGCTTCGGCCATCGACGGGTGTCAGCAGATGCGAGGGAGCGGGTCGCCGACGAGCATGTCGACGATGCGGGTGCCGCCGAAGCTGGTGAGGAGCACCACGATGGCTTCGGGCTCGGCCCTGATGTCGCCGATTCGAGCTGCATCGACGCCTTGCGGGTGACCCTTGAGCGCTCTCAACGCGGCCTCGGCCTCGCCAGGGGGGACCACGGCGATCAGCTTGCCCTCGTTGGCCACGTAGAGAGGGTCGATGCCCAGCAGGTCGCATGCGCCGGCCACGGCCGGGGTGACAGGCAGCTGTGCCTCGTCGAGGACTACTGCGAGGTTGGTGTCGCGGGCCAGCTCGTTGCACACCGTGCCCACCCCGCCGCGAGTCGCGTCGCGTAGCCACCGGGTCGAAGGTGCCGCTTGGAACAAGGCGTCCACCAGTGAAGCCAACGGCGCCGTGTCGGAGCGGATGTCGGCCTCGAGGGCCAGGTCACCTCGCGCCAACATGACGGCCATGCCGTGGTCCGCGATCGTGCCCGAGACCAGCACGACGTCACCCGGCTGGACCTGCTGCGGACCGAGATCCCGCCCGGCCGGGATCACCCCGATGCCGGTCGTGGTGATGTAGATGCCGTCAGCCGCCCCACGGTCGACGACCTTGGTGTCGCCCGTCACGATCTCCACGCCCGCGACGTGCGCCGCGTCGGCCATGTCCGCCACGACGTGTCGGAGCTCGTCGATCGGGAACCCCTCCTCCAGCACGAAGGCTGCCGACAGCCACCTCGGACGCGCCCCGATGACGGCCAGATCGTTCACGGTGCCGTGGACGGCCAGATGGCCGATCGAACCTCCCGGAAAGCGGTACGGCTTGACGACGAACGAGTCGGTGCTGAGCGCGATCCGCTCCCCCGACGGCAGGGTCAGGCAGGCTCCGTCTGCCAGGGCGGCGAGGGCTTCGTTCGCGAAGGGCTCGAAGAACACTGCGTCGATAAGGGCGGCCGACGCCTTGCCGCCGGCTCCGTGGGCCAGAGTTACGACGTCGTCGGTGAGGCGCGGCCTGCGGCGACGGAACGCTTCGATGCGCGCTAAGACCGCTGCCTCCCGGCCATCCACGGCAGGACCGTCGGGGCTCACCTCGGGCTCTCTTCTTCTGCGTCGAGGGAGGTCTCGACCACGCCGATGGCCGCCCCGGCGTGGATGATGACCAGATCGCCGGCAGTGAGGGCACCTACGAGATTCGTGTCGATCTCCTCGAGGCCACGGGGGGTCCGGACCACCGCCGAGCGATTGCCCTTACCGGCTGCGTGTGCGGCTCCTGCGAGCACGATCTCGCCCAGGCGACCTTCGTCGAAGCAAGTGACACAGAGCTCGTCGTTCGTGCACGCTGCGGGATCGGCCGACTCGATCAGGCCGGGGCGCTCGAGGTAGACGTGGGTCGCCTCCCGGAGGTGCCTGCAGAGCAAGACGAGCTCACCGGTGTCGGCCATGACATCGTGAATTGGATCGACGACATCGGGGACTGCATCGACCCACAACACATGGTCGGCCGCGCCCGGCTCCGGGCGGACACCACTGCCGACCCAGATCGTCGCCAGCCCCCAAGCAGGCGCTCGACGCATGACCGCGGCCACCTCGCCTTCGTCTGCCGCGGACAGCGCCAGCAACAGGTCGCCGCTGTGGACGAGCTGTCGCAGCCGCCCTACCGGATCGGTGTCGACGACGGCGACGGCGGGAAGTGGCTTCTGACCCGAGATCACCCGATGTGCGAAGTCCCCGGCGACGTGGTGGGCGTGCTCGGGCCACGCAGGCGCCACACACCACAAGGTGGCACCCTCAGCGAACCGACGGGCCATCGCCAACGACGCCATGGCCAGGTCATCGGACAGCGTGACTGACAACGCACTGGATGCCGGCGCGTCGGGCGTGGGAGTTGATGTCATGGGTGTCACCGGGAATTACGTCGACTGCTTTGAACAGGTCGGGCGGAACACTCCAGCGGCCTCGCCGCCGGCACTTCCGCCCTGTTCCTTTCATCGATGCTACCTCATCTATAACTCTTGCCGTTTGCCGTCGTAGGAGTTGGCGTCGTGCCGGTGTCTCAGTCGGCACCGCCCAGGTGCCAGCCACCGCAGAATTCACAGCGGTAAGGAAGCAGGTCGGCACCATGTTCGAGGCGGTAACCGAAAGATGCTCGGTTCGCCTCGGTCTCGGACACGTACCGGACCTTCGCCTGACCGTCCGAACGCCAGTGCGAAAGGAGCGTGCGGCGTGGTCGTTCGCGCCGACGTAATCGGCGACGACTCGCCACCTCTCAGCCCTCGCCTGCCACAGATGCACCGTTCCCTTGCGCCGCGGTACTTAGAACCGCATCACGCAGCTGCGCCAGCAACACCTCGGTGGCTGCCCCAACGATTGCCCGGCGTGCGGCCGGATCGGTGGTGACCAGCTCGCGACCGGAAAGATCGCACACATGGGCGCCCGCCTCCGTGCAGACCAGGACCCCACCCAGGTAGTCCCATGGGGCTATGTGCGCTCCACCGCCGACCACGTAGGCGTCGAGGCTGCCGTCCGCCACCGCGCACAATTCGAGCGCGGCCGCGCCGAAGGCACGGAATTGGGCCCATCCCAGATGGTGTCTGGGCAATCCGGACAACGCGATCACCGCACGACGCAGCTCGGTGCAACCTGAGACGCCCAGGCGCTCGTCGTCCTTCCAGGCGCCTTCGCCCCGAACTGCGCGGTAACGCTCTCCGGTCGCCAGGTTGCCCACCACCGCGACGCGCGGACCCGCCTCGTCGATCACGCAGATGCTCGTGGCGTACCAGGGCACCCCTCGCGAGGCGTTGGTGGAGCCATCGACGGGGTCGAGCACCGCCACGAGCGTGGAGCCAGGACGATGGAGGCCGCTCTCCTCGGAGAGCACTCCGAGGCCCGCGTCGTCCAGCACCTCGAGGGCCGCGCGATCAGCCGTCAGGTCGATCGCGTACTGACCGGGACGTCCACCTTGCGCGCTCCAGTCCTCCACGCCGCCGAGCGACGCTCCCACCGCGTCGACGACCTGCTCGCAAACCCGCAACAGCGCCTGGTCGTCCACGTGGCCGTCCTAATCACGTCGTCGGTATCCGAGGTTACCGGCCCCTCGCCCAGAGGGGACGCCGAGCGTCAACCGATAGGCTCTGGGCGAGATGGCAGTGATAGACGTGGCGGGGTACGTGGCCGACCTGAAAGACCATTCGGTGGACCACGGGTTCCACGTCCACGACGAGCGGCACTTCGTAGAGACCTATTCCTTGCGACAGACCTGGGAGGTCGATTTGCATCCCGAAGAGGGCTGCGGCGGGCCGCTCGATCTCCATCTGGCCTTGGAGGTCGATCCCAGGACTCTGCTCTCGTTCGAAGATGCGGTGATAGACCTGCCCGAGGACGTGGACCCACCCGACGAGTACCACTTCCCACTCACCTTCACATGGGGGCTGCCCCCGCTCCCCAAGGGCCCCGACTTGCTTCGTCTCGCCATCGACCTCGCCGGGGTGGGTGGCATCGACCTACCCCTCGAGGTCTCGGCGATCGATTCGTTCGCCTCGGCCACCGACGCCCCCGAGCGACGGCTGTCCATCGTGGCGCGCTATCCCGTTTCCCTCGCTCGGGTCCTGGGGGGAGAAGAGCTGTTGTGCGAGGTGTTCGACAGGTGCCTCGCGGTGAGCCGACACCTGCTCGAAGCAGCGCCGGGGTGGCTCGGAGAATGACACTTTGGCGGTCTCGGCGCAGCGCTGCCCGAGCCCGTCGTCGCAAGCACCATCGAGACGTGCGTGACAGAAACGTCACGCGAGCCGAATGCGACGGCTGTCACGAGCACCGAAGCCCACATACCGCAGCAGGCGCTGCCGCCGTCACGGCGATAGTGCTCGTGGCGGGCGTCTCCGGGTGCGCCAACCACAACGGGCTCGCGCTGGCGCGCCAGGCGTGTGGTCACGTGGATCGCTCTCTCGCCATCTACCGCAGCGTCGAGAGAAGTCCCGGATCGGCCGGGACGGCGGGCGAGCAGGCGCGGGCTCTCGCTCAGTTGCGCAACGCGTTGCCGATCGCTGCCAGCGCAGCACAAGAGGCGACGCAGTGGCAGGCGCTCATGACCACTCTCGCAGAGAGCGCGCGCGTGCCCGAGTCAGACCTCGTCCACGCGCTCGAGGCCCAGTGCGCGGTGACACGCGGGAACGGGGTGGCACCGCCCCCGACACCCACAACTACCTCCAGACGACTGGCGTCCGACGACGGGTCCGTTCGTCCGATCCACCCTGCTGATGGTGGCTATCGGGGCTGAGAGACGTGTGGGGCCCTGATCGGAGGAAGTTCCCCGATCGAGGCGAAGCCGAAGTCGATCGTGATGTGCTCGCTGGCTTGTGTGGCCACGATGTGCTCGTCGCTCACGAAGTCGCCTTTGACTACCGCCGAGAGCTCCACCGACGACAGCTGCTGGGCTGCCTGACCGAAGAGGGTGCTCAGCAGGGTGTCGGGGTTCCCGAGGGCGAACCGATAGGTCGAGCCGCTTCGCACGACCGAGGTGGCGCCCGCAAGCGGCCGCAGAAGATCCAGCACCTCTCCCGCCACTTCGGCACCGCCTGGGCTCCCCGACTGTGAGACCGGGGGGAGCTCGGACCACGGACCGTTACCCGTCCTTTCGTAGCGGTCACCGTCGATCAAGAGAATGCTGACCGACAGCCCTGTGGGCTCGTGTGTCTCCTCGAGGACTCGGTCGGGAGCCTGGTACTCGAACCTTGACGAGTTGGTCGCGACGGTTCGGCCGCCTGAAGCCGCCGACTGCCCCGGCACTTCGACGGTGGTCCTGTAGGTGAGAGCGAAGCTCGATGCGGCGACGGTGCTGCTCGCGGCGCCCTGCAACTGCTGTTGGGCGAGAGGTGGGGCCATGAGGAGTGACAGCACGATGGCACCGGCGCTGAGCAGCGCCAGCAGCCCGAGCGGCGCGTACGACAGAACACTTGTTGGGGCTCGCATCCACAGAGTATGGGCGCCCCGGGCGATCCACTGCCAACGGAGGGGTTACGGAGGGGTCGGTGCCTTGGCGCCCGGGTCGACGAGACCGTCCCGACCACCTGGCTCAACGAGGCCGGGGGTCCTCCTCGGACACCGAATTCGTCGGCAGCTCGACGGTCCGCGCCTGCCGGGGAACCTCTCGCTGGCGGAGGCGGTCGGCCAGCCATCTGATGCTGTTCGGCTCGGCCATCACGCGATCCCAACCCTCGAGCACCTCTTCCATCCGGTCGCGCTCAGGAATCCAACCCACCACGGCCACCGTCACGGAGTCGGTTCGAACCTGCGACCGGTACAGGTCACCGAACGGGTCCTCTGTCATCGGCACGTCGGGCTCACGCATCACGTACAGCTCGCCTGTGTCCGCCACCCAAGACAGCTCGTAGCGCGCGCCGTCCGCGTCACGCCACTCGGTCCCCAGCTCGATCTCCTCGGAGCGACGACGGCGCTCATCGGCCTCGTAGAACTGTTCGATGTCCATCGGCGCTTCGGGCACGGACCACTTCTTACCAAATGCACGGTAGCGGCATGGACCCCCGGGGGCGCTTCCGTCCAATGAGACCGAAGAGGCCCGGCACCCCTCACCAACCCCTCGTCGGAATCCTCCCGCCGACATCCCCGAGCGCGCCCCCTCCCTTCCGGGAAGGAGGCCGGAGACCTTCCGGCTCGGACCGGCGCCCGGACCGCGGTCTCGCGCTTTGGCTTGAGTATGGTTGCGCGACCGATGCCAAGAGCTGCCCGCATCCACAATGTTGCAGACGCGCGAAATCTCGCCCGGCGCATCCTTCCACGGGCGGTGTTCGACTACATCGACGGTGGCGCCGAGGACGAGGTGACGATGAGGGAGAACGAGCGGGCGTTTCGCGAGATCGCGTTCCGCCCGCGCATGGCGGTGAAGGTCGGGCGGCCGCGGCTCGACACGACGGTTCTGGGCACGCCCGTCGCGCTCCCGGTGTTGCTCGCTCCCAGCGGTCTGGTCCAGATCATGCACCCCGACGGCGCGCTCGGGGCGGCGCGTGCGGCTAAGCGAGCTGGAACCGTGTCGGTGCTGAGCGCCGTGGCCGGCACCCCTCTCGAGACCTTCGCCGGCGAGCCAGGGCCACGATGGTTCCAGCTGTATGCCGCCGAGCGCGACACGGCCGAGCAGCTGATGGACCGGGCCGCCACCGCGCGGTTCGAGGGCCTCGTCGTCACCGTCGACACGCCTACTCTGGGCAACCGAGAGCGTGACGTTCGAAACGGCGTGGCAGGGCCGCTCCGGCTCGATGCTCGCTCTGCGATGCGCTTGGGCCCGCAGATCCTGGCCCACCCCGCCTGGAGCCTCGGCATGTTTCGCACCGGGATGCGGCTGTTCGCCAGGGCACCCGGGTCACCTGTGACGGCCCCGGGAACAGGCGCGCAGGCTAGGGACGGCTCCGGTGGAGGCCCGGTCGGGGCGGCGGCCTCAGCGGGCGCGGTGGTGATGCTGTCGTCGCCCTTCACCTGGGAGGACATCGCGTGGATCCGAAGCCGCTGGTCCGGCCCTCTCCTGGTGAAGGGCATTCTCTCGGGCGACGACGCCGTCCTGGCGGCCGAGGCCGGGGCTGACGCGGTCGTGGTGTCGAACCACGGTGGGCGCCAGCTCGAAGGCGCGCCCGCCACCATGCGGGTGCTGCCCGAGATCGTCGCCGCGGCAGGAGATCGGCTGGAGGTCTTGATGGACGGTGGAGTGCGCCGCGGTGGGGACGTCGTCAAGGCGCTCGCCGCTGGAGCGCGTGCCGTGTTTGTGGGCCGTCCTTACCTGTACGCGCTCGCCGCCGCGGGCGAGGCCGGGGTAGAAAGGATGCTCGAAATCCTGAGCAGCGAGACGAGCAGAACGCTCTCGTTGTTGGGCTGCCCCGGGGTGTCCGATCTTGATCGCAGCTGGCTCCAGAAGCCCTGACGCCTGCCGCGCGACCTAGACGCTCCGGGTACGGCCGAGCCGACTCTCCACCTCGAGCACCTCCCGTGTCGTCTTCAGCACGGAGTCGGGATTGAGGCTCATCGAGTCGATGCCGATCTGCACCAGGTAGTCGGCCATCTCGGGGTAGTCCGAAGGTGCTTGCCCGCACAGCCCCGAGTGAATGCCGTTGCGGCGGCACCCCTCGACGGCCAGACGGATCATCTCCTTCACACCCTCGTCACGCTCGTCGAAGTCGAACGCGAGGATCTCGCTGTCACGGTCGACCCCCAGGGTGAGCTGCGTCAGGTCGTTCGAACCGATCGAGAAGCCGTCGAAGTGCTTGGCGAACTGGTCGATCAGCACGACGTTGTTCGGGATCTCGCACATGGCGTAGACCTTCAGTCCGTTCTCCCCGCGCCGGAGCCCCAACTCCGCCATCTTGGCCAGCACCTGCTCGGCCTCGTTCACACGGCGCACGAAGGGGAGCATGAGGACCACGTTCGTGAGCCCCATGTCGTCGCGCACGCGCCTCATGGCCCGACACTCGAGCGCGAACCCCTCTTCGTATGCGGGGTGCGCATAGCGCGACGCACCTCGGAAGCCGAGCATCGGATTGTCCTCGTGAGGTTCGAAAGCAGCGCCTCCGACGAGGGCCGCGTACTCATTTGTCTTGAAGTCCGACATTCTCACGACGACCGGCTTGGGCCAGAACGCGGCGGCGATGGTCCCGATGCCTTCGGACAGTCGCTCCACGAAGAAGCTCTCGCCGTCGGGGTACCCACGGATGAGCCGGGCGAGATACTCCCGATCAGAGGGATCGGTCACCTTCTCTGGGTGGATCAGAGCGAGCGGGTGCGCCTTGATCGACTCGCTGATGATGAACTCCATACGTGCGAGGCCCACGCCGTCGTTCGGTAAGAACGAGCTCTTGAACGCGAGGTCGGGATTCCCCAGGTTGACCATGATCTTCGTCGCCGGCCGCGGCAGGTCGGCCACCTCCGTGCGCTCGACCTTGAACGGCACCTCTCCCCGATAGACGCGACCCGCATCACCCTCTGCACACGACACGGTGACGACGTCGCCGCTTCGTACACGAGTTGTGGCGTTACGAGCACCCACCACCGCAGGGATTCCGAGCTCGCGAGCGATGATCGCGGCGTGGCAGGTGCGCCCGCCGTGGCTCGTCACTATCGCCGCCGCGGTCTTCATGACCGGTTCCCAGTCGGGGGTCGTGGTATTGGCCACCAGCACCTCGCCGGGATTGAACTGCGACAGCTGGCTGACGTCCTCGATGAGACGGGCCGTACCCGACGCGATCTTCTCTCCCACCGAACGCCCTTCGGCTATGACCTCACCCTGCTCTTCGATCGAGTAACTCTCGAGTGTCGTCACTTTTCGCTGGGAGGCGACGGTCTCGGGCCGAGCTTGGACCATGTAGATGCGACCGTCGACGCCGTCCTTCGCCCATTCCATGTCCATCGGCCGGCCGTAGTGTTGCTCGATCTTGCATGCGTATTCGGCGAGCTCGAGCACCTCCTCGTCGGTGATGCAATAGCGCGCCCGGTCGTCCTCGGGTGTCTCGATGTTGCGAGTGGTGCGGTCCGACTCGCCTTCTACGAAGATCATCATCACCGCCTTGTCACCGAGCAGGTGCCGCAGAACGGTTCGGTGGCCCTGAGCAAGGGGCGGTTTGTGGACGTAGAACTCGTCCGGCTCAACCGATCCCTGAACGACGTTCTCACCGAGACCATAGGCGCCGGTGATGAACACGACGTCACGAAAACCTGATTCGGTGTCCAGCGAGAACATCACGCCCGACGCGGCCAGGTCGGAACGCACCATCTTCATCACACCGATGGACAGAGCCACCTTGAAGTGGTCGAAACCTTGGTCGGTGCGGTAGTGGATCGCCCGATCCGTGAACAGACTTGCAAAACACTTACGACATGCGTCGAGCAGGTTCTCGTCACCGTGGATGTTCAGGTAGGTCTCCTGCTGGCCTGCGAAGCTGGCATTCGGCAGGTCCTCGGCAGTGGCCGAGCTCCGGACCGCGAGGCTCACTTCCTCGCCGTACTCGTCCTGGAGCTTACGGTAGGAGGAGATTATCTCGACCTTGAGGTCCTCTGGCAGGCCCGCGTTGTAGACGATCTCCCGAGCGCTCTTTCCGCGGCACGCGAGATCCGATACGTCGTTCGGATCGAGGGCATCGATGACGGAATGCAACTCATCCCACGCACCGGCTTCGTCGAGCACGTGTCTGTAAGCGTCGGCGGTGATAGCAAACCCGTTCGGTACGAGCACGCCTTCGGCCGATAGTTTGCGGAACATCTCCCCTAGCGAGGCATTCTTGCCCCCCACCACTGAGACGTCACCGATTCCTATCTCCTCGAAGAAGCGGACATAGCTGAACTGGCTCATGGTCTTCCTCCTACAGCTCCACGGCTCTTCGAGTGGCGACAAACGCTGCCACTATCAGCATCTTCGCACCAGTCGACGGCCACTAGGGCCCCAAGTCACTTCGCCGGCGTCGGCCGCAGGGCCGGGTGGATTCGGGGAAAGTCCCTGGCCAAGGCAGCACCGGACACCTACCATCGGTCCATGGCACTCCCGGCGCCCTCGGAGGACTCCACGTGCCTCGTGACCGGAGCCTCTTCTGGCATCGGCGCGGACCTTGCCCGCCAGCTGGGTCAGCGAGGCCACGGCTTGACGCTTGTCGCGCGGCGCGAGGACCGGCTGAGCTCGCTCGCCGAAGAGCTCAGCTCGGAGCACCGAGTTCGCGCCGAAGTGCTTGTCGCCGACCTGACTGATGCCTCGGCGCGGGCGAGCCTCGCGCCCGCCATCTACGAACGCGGTCTGAAGGTCGAGCTGCTCGTGAACAACGCCGGCTTCAGCACGACGGGACCGGTGCAGCGTGCCGACCATGAGCGCGAGGTGTCGATGATCCGCACGGACGTGGAAGCGGTGGTCGACCTGTGCAGCCTCTTCGTGCCGGACATGGTGCGGCGTGGACAAGGAGCCGTGCTCAATGTGTCCTCCACAGCGGCCTTCCAGCCCCTTCCGGGTCAGGCCGGCTACGCGGCTTCCAAGGCGTTCGTGCTCTCCTACAGCCACGCAATTCGCGCCGAGCTGCGCGGTACGGGAGTGACGGTCACGACCTTGTGCCCTGGACCGGTGAGAACCGAGTTCGCAGAAATGGCGGGCTTCGCCGACGCGGAGTTGGAACGCAGCCTTCCGAAGTTCATGTGGCAGACTCCAGCTCAGGTAGCGCGCGCCGCGATCGAAGGGCTCGAGCGCGATCGCGCGGTGGTCATTCCCGGTCTTTCCAACAGGATCGCCGCCTACATGGGGTACATGACCCCTCGCGAGATCCTCCTGGCGATCGTCGCCCGCCAGCACCCCTCTCTCAGAAGAGCACCTCCGTAGCTGCCCGTACCCAATCAGTTAATCGGGACCGCGAAGTCGCAGTCGGGCGCACTCGCCTCAGTGACCGACCCGCTCGCCAGGAAGGTCACCCTCACCCCCAGCTCACTCGGACGTGCACCGTGTTCGTCTGCCCACTCTCGGAGCGATCGCGAGACCAGCTGCCACTGTGCGGGGCTGATCTGCCCTCCGGGACCGAGATTGACGAACGCTTCGCGGTGCGCTGGCTCGCTGCGCAGCTCCAGCTCGGGGAAATCGACGGCGAGCGCGTCGCCCCGGTCGTCGGGAACGGGCCGGCACCACTCGATCGGGCCGTCGCTGTCGTCGTTCACCTCGCCCCAGTAGATGCAAAAGGCGGCTCCGGCCCTTCCCCTCATCGGTGGCAGCGGACGTTGCCTGAGCAGGGCCACGAACTCCTTGCCGAGCGCCCAGGCTCCCTGCTCGCCATCGACGTTGCGTTTCAGGCACAGCAGGCTCCGGCTGGGGATGTCCCTCGTCGTAACTTCGTACATCACCGACCTCTTTCCGTTCAAACGGTCAACGAGGTAGGCGGCGAGGTCTCGCCGGGCAGTGTACTCGACCTCGACAGAGCCCCAGTACTGAGAGATCCGCTCGGCGGCTAGCTCCGGCTCGAGGCCGAGGATGACCTTTATGTCGGCGAGCGGGACCTGCAGCTGGCGCAACGCAACGACGAGGTGTGCCTGCTCGAGCCGTACAGCTTCGTATAGGCGATACCCGGAACTGTCGTCCACGCGCACCGGCACGAGCAGCCCGAGCTCGTCGTAGAGACGAAGCGCCTTCGGCGACAGGCGAGAACGTCTTGCGAACTCCCCGATGGTCATGAAAGCCACTTGAGCTCCGTGCGCTACCTGGCATTTCGATGCTATGTCGATGGGTATGTCGCTGGTATTTCGCTCTTTCTTGTGGGGCTGGCACTTGTGGGGCTGGCAGGGATCGAACCTGCGACCCAGGGATTATGAGTCCCCTGCTCTGACCACTGAGCTACAGCCCCTGCACCGACACGTCTCGGCGACGGATCCGCCTCAGGCTTAGCAGCCAGATGTCTGCACGCCCGGCACACCGATGGGCGCATACCGCACCCGGCTCCGGGGGAGAGACTCGAACTCTCAACCTAGCGGTTAACAGCCGCTTGCTCTGCCAATTGAGCTACCCCGGAATGACGCACTCCAGCGCTGCCCGAAGATAGCAGCGGCCCGTGCTCACGCAGCTTGACCCGGTCGGTTCCTCCAAGGACAGCGGATCAGAGACCTCCTCAGGTCTCGTCGAGGAAGTCCCGCAGCGGCTGGGCGGCATTCGGGTGTCGCAGCTTCGCGAGCGTCTTGGCCTCGATCTGGCGGATCCGCTCACGGGTGACACCGAAGGCCTTTCCCACCTCCTCGAGTGTTCGTACCCGGCCGTCTTCGAGGCCGAAGCGTAATTCCATGACCTCGCGCTCTCGCTTGGGCAGGGTGGCCAACGCGTCGCGCACCGCTTCGTGGAGCATCGAACGTGTCGCCGCGTCGTCTGGGACCTCCGCTCCGTGGTCCTCGATGAGGTCCGACAGGCTGAAGTCCTCTTCGTCGCCCATCGGCTGCTCCAGCGACACCGTCTCCTGGTTGATGCGCTGGATCTCGCGCACGCGTTCGATCGGGAACTCGACCCGCCCTGCGATCTCCTCGGCAGTCGGTTCGCGTCCAAGCTCTTGGAGCAGCTGGCGCTGGACCCTCGCGACCTTGTTGATGGTCTCGACCATGTGGACCGGGATCCGTATCGTCCTTCCCTGGTCGGCGAGTGCCCGCGTGATCGCTTGGCGGATCCACCACGTGGCATAGGTCGAGAACTTGAACCCCTTCGTGTAATCGAACTTCTCGACGGCGCGCATGAGACCGAGGTTTCCCTCTTGAATGAGGTCGAGGAAAGCGAGACCCCGGTTGCGATATCTCTTGGCGATGGAGACGACCAGCCTGAGGTTCGCCTCGATGAGCGCTTCCTTTGCTTGGTGTCCTCTGCGCACCTGACTGCGGAGCTTGGTCCGCTCCTCGCTTCTCGTCTGTGCGGCGGACACCGCTCGAGCACGAGACGGCCCGTCGGGGCGCAACCCTGTCTCGGCGACGCCCTTGGTGCGCGCGAGCGCCTCTGCAGCAGCGTTGCCGGCTTCGATCCTCCTGGCCAGCTCCTCTGCGGCAGCGTTACCGGCCTCCATCCGCCTGGCCAGCTCCACTTCGAGGTCGGCGGTGAGAAGCGGGACCCTTCCTATCTCCTTCAGGTATGCATGGACCGGATCAGCGGCCGTGCCCCCGCCGTGTTCGGATGACGTGTATGAGGCGATCCTCCCGCGCCCTGGTGACTTGCGCTGGCGGTCCATGACCGCGTCACTCGAGTCGCGCTCTGCGGCCCGGCGACGCCGGCGCCTCAAAAGACGCCTCTCGGCCTTCGTCGCGTCGCTGTCCCTGCCGATGAGCGGGCCCCCCTCAGAAGAGGCAGCGGCCGCTCGCTCTTCCCCGGCGGTATCGGCTCGGCCCACCGCTTCACCCACGCCCACCGCCTGGCCCAGCTCGTCTTCAGTTTCGTCTTCGGTTTCGTCTTCGGCGTTGAGCTCGTCGGGCAGTTCCGTGCCGACAGCTACCTCAGCAACGGCCTCCGCGACAGCCTCTGCCAGCACCACAGGTGCGGTGTCGCGACGCGTCTCCTCGACATACTCGATGCCCTCGGAGCGCACACGCGACACGACGCCCTCGATCACGTCGTGACTGAGCTCCACCGCCTGGAGCACCAGGATCAAATCGTCCTGGGTGAGGTAACCACGCCGTCGACCGACGGCGAGTAGCTGCTCGAAGTCCTCGTCGACGATTCCGTCGGGTGCCGACCGCACGGTACCGACCGGCGGGTGAACCTTGCTCATTCGATCTCCTCGCCGCGTTCCACCAACCAGGCTAGCAACCGGTCCGTCGCCGCGGTGACGAGACCGGGGTCGTCGAGCTCCTCTACGATCCTCTTCACGCGCGAAGACAACGCTGCGAGCTCGGCGAAGCTCTGCGGGGACAACCTCGCCTGGCCGTCGATCTCGGCGAGTGCCCTGCGCGCTGCGAATCGCACCAGCTGCACCACGACGCCGTCCACATCTGCCGACGGTTCTTCCACCGCCAGCCTGCGCAGGAGCCCGGCGGCCTCCGCTCGGCGCGTCTCGGCCAGTTCGATCGCTTCGTGCAGGTTTTCCGACGCGGCTAGAACCTCGTATGCCGTTCGCTGCGTCGGGTCCGAGAAGAGCACGGGTTCGAGCCTGCGGGTCACGAGCTCGCGGTCGTGAACAGCCAGTCGCAGCGCCTCGAGCCCGGCCTTCTGTGTCTCGCCCGAGGACCGATGAGGCTCGACCGGGCCCGGTGCCCCAGGGGCGCGTCCCGACCATCCGTCTCCTGTGTGGACGATACGACCTCGTCCGCCTGCCCTCGGGGAGGTGCTTCGGCTGTCGAGGTGGTCGGCCAGCGCCCTGAGCGCTTGCGGTTCGAGCCGGGTGCGGTCCGACACGACCATGAGGTACTGGTCGCGCACCAATTCGTTGGGATGCTCGGCGATCACCGCCATGGCGGCCTCGGCCGCTTTCACCCGACCCTCGGCGCTGCGAAGATCTCCCTCCTCGAGAACCCGATCGACCCTGAACCCCAGGAACGGTTGCGCCTCGGCGACCGCCTTCAGCAGCGCAGGGGGGTCCTGCACTGCCAGATCCGCCGGGTCGGCCCCCGTCGGGAGCGAAGCGACGGCAACGTCCACCTCGTGGTGGCGCTCCCACTCGTACACTCGACCCGCGCCGGCCTGGCCGGCGGCGTCGGCGTCATATGCCAGGACGACCCTCCGGGCGAAGTTGCGCAGGAGACGAAAATGCTCCTCGCCCAGGGCGGTGCCACAGGTCGCCACTGCCCTCGGCAACCCCGCCAGGAAGAACGCGATCACGTCCGTGTACCCCTCGCAGACGATGACCTCTCCGCTCGCCACCACGTCCTGTTTCGCCCAATTCAGCCCGTACAGGGTGCGACGCTTGGAGTAGACGGGACCTTCCTGCGAGTTCTTGTACTTGGGCTCTGTGGGAGCACCCGAGCCCGCGCCACGCCCGGGAAGCACTCGCCCGCCCAAGGCGACCGCTTTGCCCGAAGGGTCGAAGATGGGGAAGACCACCCGGGCACGAAAGGCGTCCTGTTGGCGCCCGAGCCGGTTGACGAAGCCAAGACCCGCATCGACCAGCACTTTGTCGGGCACGGTCAGGTGGCGTGCCAGCACGTCCCAGTCGTCGGGTGCCCAGCCGAGCTGGAACCGCCTGACGACGTCGCCGTCGTATCCGCGCGATCGCAGGTAGTCACGCGCCGGACCGGCGTCGGGAGCCGAGAGCAACCGCTCGTGGTAGAAGGCGACGGACTCGGAGAGGGCCGAGAGCAACGCGGCGCGCCGCCGACGGTCGCCCGAGACCGCTGCGTCCTCGGTGATCGTGACGCCCGCGCGCTCGGCGAGCGCGCGCACCGCCTCCACGAAATCCAGGTGGTCGATCTCACGCAGGAAGGTGATGGCGTCTCCGGAGCGCTGACACCCGAAGCAGTAGTAGACGCCCATTTCCGCGTTGACGCTGAACGAAGGCGTCTTCTCCTGGTGGAACGGGCAGAGCCCCACCCATCTCGTTCCCTGACGTTTGAGCGCCCCGTGCTCGCCGATCAGCGCCACGATGTCCGTTGCGGCACGGACACGGGCGACATCCTCCTCCGAGATGGCCACGACCAGGAAGGTACCGCAGCGGAAGCCGGACCAAGGCCTCAGCGACAGAGGCGGCCACTGATCTCGGCCACCAGGCCTCCGATGGGCACGCGGACTTGGGCGGTCGTGTCGCGGTCACGCACGGTCACGGCCCGGTCGTCGACCGAGTCGAAGTCGACGGTCACGCACCAGGGGGTGCCGACCTCGTCCTGACGCCGGTAGCGGCGCCCGATCGACTGGGTCACGTCGTAGTCGCAGAGGCACAAAGGCCGAAGCAGGTCCAGCACCTCATGTGACAGGGGTTCGAGCACGTCGTTCTTCGACAGCGGGAGCACCGCCACCTGATAAGGAGCGAGCCGTGGGTCGAGACGAAGCAGCGCCCTTCGCTCACCGGACACCTCGTCCTCGTCGTAGGCGGCGATCAAGAAGGCCATCATCGTGCGGGTGGCACCCGCAGAGGGCTCGATGACGTGCGGCACGTAGCGTTCTCCCGTCGCCTGGTCGAAGTACTCGAGCTTCTCGCCCGATCGCTCCGAATGGGCCCGAAGGTCGTAGTCGGTGCGGTTCGCGACGCCTTCGAGCTCGTCCCAACCCCAGGGGAACAAGAACTCCACGTCGGCCGTGGCCACCGAGTAATGCGACAGCTCGTCTGGCTCGTGGTTGCGCAGGCGCAGGCGATCGGCGGGGATGCCCAGGTCCAGGTACCAACGCATGCGCTCGGAGGTCCAGTACTCGAACCACTTCTGCCCCTCGGCGGGTGGTACGAAGTACTCCATCTCCATCTGCTCGAACTCGCGGGTGCGGAAGACGAAGTTCTGAGGGGTGATCTCGTTGCGAAACGACCTGCCCACCTGCGCGATCCCGAATGGCGGCTTCTTCCGGGTGGTCTGGAGCACGTTCAGGAAGTTGACGAACATGCCCTGGGCCGTCTCGGGACGCAGGTACGCGACCGAGGAGTCCTCCTCCACCGGACCTGCGTGCGTCTTGAACATGAGGTGAAACGCGCGTGGCTCGGTGAGGTCGGCCGAGCCGCAATTCGGGCAGACGCCCGCGATCTTGTCCGCCCGCCATCGCTCGTGGCAGTTCCGGCAGTCCACGAGAGGATCGGTGAACGTGGCCAGGTGGCCGGACGCCTCCCAGATCTGACTGGGTGAGAGGATCGCCGCGTCGATCCCCACCACGTCGTCGCGCATCTGGACCATCGAGCGCCACCAGGCATCCTTCACGTTGCGAAGCATGTTGACACCAAGGGGGCCGTAATCGTAGGTGGAACGAAAACCCCCGTAGATCTCCGCCGACGGGAAGATGAACCCGCGCCGTTTGCAGAGGTTGACTATGCGTTCCATCAGGCCGTCCGGCGCGCCTCCTCGTTGCGTTTCGGACGTCGCAGGCTGCGCGGTCATGCGGGCAAGGCTATCGGGCACGCCGATGTGCGTCGGCCAACCTGATGGTCCGACACGTCCCGCACACGCTCTTCGATGTCGAGCTCCCGGGTGCCCGCTGGCGCCAGAAGGTGCCGACGTCCGTCGCGCCGCAGAGTTCGGCTACCCGGTCGGGCTCGATCTCAGGCTGCGCAGCCTGCGGTCGAGGTGCACCTCCATCGCCTCGGTGGCGAGGTCGGTCACCTCGTCCGTGGACGGCCCCGCTGGTTCGGCCAGAGCTGACGCAAGTCCGCCGCCCAGGATGCGCCGTACTACGTCGAGGGCACCCGCAGAGACCGGGCGCCCGCGACGGCACGACCTGCAAAGCACACCTCCTTCGAGGAGGTCGAACGCCGTGAGCCCGGAATCCGAACCGCACGACGCACAGCGATCGACGATCGGTCCCGAACCCTCCAGGGCGAGCACCTTCAGGCAGAATGCGCCCACCAAGAGAGGAGCGTCTGCATTGTCGAGAGACCTGAGAGCACCCACCAGCATCTCGTAGAGGCGCGGGTCGGGATGACGTTCCTGAGCCAGTTGGTCCACCACCTCCAGCAAGGTGAAGGCCTTAACCACGCGGGACAGGTCCTCACGCACAGCCCGAAAGCCGTCGAGAACCTCCACCTGGGTGACCGTGTCGAGCTCGCGACCGCTCCAGCACTGCAGCGCGACTTGGCTCATGGGCTCGAGGCGACCACCGAACTTCGAGGTGGTTCGGCGAACCCCCTTGGCGACGGCACGCACCTTGCCGTGTCCCTTGGTGACCATGGTGACGATCCGGTCGGCTTCACCGAGTCGAAGGGAGCGAAGGACCACGCCCTCGTCGCGATAGAGGCTCACACCAGCGCCCTTTTACCGGGTGCTCTCGAGACGAGCGCTCTGCTCGTCGTTCGCTTCATCGTTCGCCCGCCTGCGGTTCGCTCACGTCTCTGGTGCCCCGTCGCCCGACCCTTCGCTCTTCGAGTTGCGATCTACTTGGTAGGGACGGCGCTCGGGCGTGGTGCGACCCCCGAGGAGGTTGCCCAGAGCGAGCATCCCCACGATCGCGACGACGGTCACGAGCACGCCGACGGCAGCCGTCATCCCTGCAACCGACAGCACTATCAGGCCACCGAGCACCACGAGCCCCGAAACCCAGCCGGCCGCCTTCACCTGAAGCTCACAACCGGCGCAGCCCGTGCCTCACGGGGCGGCCTCCGGCGCTCGTCGGCTCCTGACGGCAGCTGCGCGCCGTGCCGGATGGTCACCGATCCGCCCGCCCGCGTACCTGCCCGAAACGCCGTTCGCGCCGCTGGTACTCGCAGACGGCCTCGAAGAGGTGACGACGCCTGAAGTCGGGCCACAACGTGTCGGTGAAGACCAGCTCCGAGTACGCGAGCTGCCACAGCAAGAAGTTCGAGATGCGGTACTCCCCCGAGGTGCGGATCACCAGGTCGGGATCTGGCATGTCGGGGAAATAGAGGTGGGTGTGCAAAGCGCGCTCGTCGACACGCGCGGCAGGAACCCCGGCAGCCACGAGCGCCCTCACTGCGTCGACGATCTCGGCCCTGCCCCCGTAATTGAAGGCCATCGTCAGGGTCATGCGCCTGTTCGCGGTAGTCAGAGCTGCCGACTCGTCCATGCGCCTCATCACGCGTCTGGGCACCCTCCAATCCCGACGCCCTGCGAAACGGATCCTCACTCCCTTCTCGTGCAATTCGTCACGACGACGCACGAGGAGCGACTCGTTGAAACCCATCAGGTACCGCACCTCGTCGCGCGGCCGACGCCAGTTCTCCGTGGAGAAGGCGAACATGGTCAGCCACTCGATCCCGATCTCGAGCGCCCCGTTCACCGTGTCGAGCAGCGCCTCCTCGCCTGCGGCGTGCCCCTCGGTGCGAGGTAGGCCTCGTTGGGCCGCCCACCTGCCGTTGCCGTCCATGACACAGGCAACGTGAGCCGGGACGCGACCCGGGTCGACCGCTTCGTGCGCGGCCTGGTCGGCGGAGCAACACACGCTCCGAAACTAGTTGCTGAGGCACGGGTCCCCCCGGGCACCTTGAAACGCCGTCGTGGGCCGAGAGCCGCCCATGAGCGAAGAACCCCGACGAGAGGAGGACCTAAAGAGCGACCGAAGCAAAAACGAGGCGGCCGAAGCCGCCTCGTTTCAGGTACTGGCCCCTCGAGGGACAGCTCGTGCGGTTCAGAGGCGGCGTACCTTGGTCGCCTGGGGGCCCTTGGCCCCGCTGGTCGACTCGAAGTCGACCCTCTCTCCCTCGACGAGCTCACGGTATCCCGTACCATCAATAGCCGAGAAGTGGACGAACACGTCGGGCGAGCCGTCATCTGGGGTGACGAAGCCGTAACCCTTCGTCGAGTTGAACCACTTCACAGTGCCTTCAGGCATTTGGTCTTGCCTCTCTCTCCACGCACGAAACTGAACCTGGGAGACAGAAGCGTCAACCCACTACGGCGCAAGGCCCTGCGTGATCCAACCAAGCGCCCTTATAGCTTAGCCACTGACAGAACGGGGTGGCACGGATTTCCCTCATCACGACGGCGCCACCGTCGCACCACCGGAACTGCCTGGCATTACGGTCGCGCCCGTGCCCCCCGAACGAGGCATTGCTCGACTGCTCGAGAAGGTGACGCGCTCTCTGCCGGGCGGCGGGGAACAACGGCCGGGCCAGGTGGAGATGGCCGAGCGGGTGAGCGCGGCGATCGACGAGGGCCGCCATCTCGTCGTGCAGGCGGGCACCGGGACGGGCAAGTCCCTCGCCTACCTGCTCGCGGTGGTCCAGTCGGGTCGAAGGGTCGTGGTGGCCACCGCCACGAGAGCGCTCCAGGACCAGCTGGCCCAGAAGGACCTGCCCTTCCTCGCCGCGCACAGCGGTCCGAGAAGCGGCTTCACCTTCGCCGTGCTGAAAGGGCGGTCCAACTACCTTTGCCGCCAACGCGCCGCGGAGATGAGCGGAGCTAGCGCGGGTCAGCAGATGTTCGACGAGATCTCGACGCACGACGGGCGATCGGGCTCCAGCGACGAGAAGATCGACTTTCGCAGCTTCGGCTCCCAGGTACGCCGGATTCTCGACTGGTCCGAGCGTTCTGCTTCGGGTGATCGCGCGGAGCTCGACTTCGAGCCTCACCAGCGGGTGTGGGCGGCGCTGTCGGTCGGTGCGCGCGAGTGCCCCGGGGCTTATCGGTGCCCCTCCGGTCCCGTGTGCTTCGCGGAGCGAGCACGCGCTCTGGCGGCGGCCTCTGACATCGTCGTGGTGAACACGCATCTCTATGCCACTCACGTCGCAAGCGACAATGCGGTCCTGCCGGACCACGAAGTGCTCGTCTTCGACGAAGTTCACGCCGTCGAGGACGTCATGACCGCCGGGCTCGGTGTGGAGCTCTCCGCCGCGCGGCTGAGGGCCATGGCGTCGGCGGGACGCGGCCTGCTCGGTCATGCCGAAGAGGCCCTGGCCGATGCGCTGTCCGAGGTCGCCGGCCAGCTCGATGCACAGCTGCAGTCGCGACTGGGGATGCGCGTGCTGGTAGAGCGCGTAGGTGAAGCGGGCTCGACGGACGAAACGGCGCGCGACAGCGAGCTCGAGAGGGTGCTCGCCCTGGCGCGCGGCCGTGTAGAGGCGCTGGTGGAGGCGCTCGGGCACCACGTCGGCGGCGAGACGGGCGGCGCAGAGCAAGACGGAGGGCGCCGGACGCGCGCCCTGCTGTCGGCGGGCCACCTGCTCGAGGACCTCTCAGAGCTCGAGACCGCACGGGACGATCACGTCGCGTGGGTGGAGGCGGCCGGGCCCGCGGGGCGCCTCCCGACGCTGCGCCTGGCACCGGCCGAGATAGGGCCGGTTCTCGAAGAGCGACTTTGGCCGAGGGTGACCGCTGTGCTCACCTCGGCCACCGTGCCCCTCCTGCTGGAGGAGACGCTCGGTCTCCCCAAGTCGCAGACCGACCGGGTCGACGTCGGAAGCCCGTTCCCCTATGAACGTTGCGCGTTGTTGTACTGCCCGACGGACCTGCCGGACCGCCGCAGCCCCGGTGCCGAGACTGCGGTGCAAGCCGAGCTTCACAGGCTGATCGTCGCCGCCGGGGGACGCACGTTGGCACTGTTCACGAGCTGGCGCGCCATGGAGGCGGCCGTCGAAGCGTTGAGACCACGCCTCGAGTTCACGGTGCTTGCCCAGAACGACTTGCCGAAACCCAGGCTCCTCGAGGTGTTCAACGTCGAAGAGTCCGCATGCCTGTTCGCCACGATGTCGTTCTGGCAGGGGGTGGACGTGCCGGGAACGACTCTGAGCGTGGTCGCCGTGGACAGACTGCCCTTCCCCCGCCCCGATGACCCTTTGATACAGGCGCGCCGCGAACGCGCCGGGAACGGTGCTTTCAGGTCCGTGGACCTGCCTCGCGCGGCCATGCTCCTCGCCCAGGGGGCGGGGCGCTTGATCCGCTCCTCGGCCGACTCGGGCCTCGTCGCAGTGCTGGATCGCCGCCTCGTCACCGCGCGCTACGGCCGCACGCTTCGCGCTGCGTTGCCGCCCATGCGCTTCACCACGCACCGCGAGGAGGCCCTCGCCTTCCTAGCCTCGATCCGGACGAGCTCCGTTCCTCGACGGCCGCCGCAGGGAGACGAGCGGCAAAGCGCCCAAGAGCACGCGGTCGAAGCGCCGTCCGGGACACCGAGGGGACCGGCGAATCAGTAGCCGAGGCGCTCGATCACCTCCGGGCGCTCCTGCCATCGCTTCTCCACGCGCACGTGGAGCTCGACGAAAGCGCCGGCCGGCAACTGCTCGCGAACGGCGATGCCCACATCCTTCAGGACTCTTCCCTCGCGTCCGATCACTATCGCCTTTTGCGACTCTCGCTCGACGACGATCTCCACCCGCACGCGAGGCCACTCCCACTCGCTCACCCGGCATGCGATCGAGTGCGGAAGCTCGTCGCGCACCCTGGCCAAGAGCTGCTCGCGAACGAGCTCCGCCACCCAGAACGCCTCGGGAACGTCGCTCACCATGTCGTCGGGGAAGTACCGGGGTCCCTCGGGCAACCGCTCGAGCACCGCCTCCACGAGCTCGTCGACGCCTCGACCGGACCTGGCCGACAACGCGAAGTACTCGACCCCCCGGTCCTGTGGGAGTTCGGGCCCGTCCTCGTGTGCCGCGCCCTGTCGGAGGACCTCGTCGTTCGTGCCCGAGACGTCCGAAGTGCCTGCGTTGTTCACGCCCTCGAGTACCTCGTGCGCGGAGGAGAGCTGAGCCAGCACCTCTGCGGACGTGGCGCGATCGACCTTGTTCACGACCACCAGCAAGCGAAGAAGGTCCCGCTCGCCGTTCGAGCCCGATGCGCACGATGCTGCCGCCCGCTCGAGCACGAGACGATCGCCCGGACCCAGGGCGGCCGTGGCGTCGAGCATCGCCACCACCACGTCCACGTCGTAAAGGGCCTCCGCCACCTGCTGGTTGAGCCGGCGTCCGAGCGCGCTGCGGGGTCGGTGCAGGCCCGGGGTGTCCACGAAGACTGCCTGGATTCCGGGACGATGGAGCACTCCTCGCACCGATCGCCGGGTCGTGTTCGGCCTGAGCGAGGTGATCGTGACCTTTGCCCCGAGGATCTGGTTGACGAGGGTCGACTTCCCGACGTTCGGCCGGCCGACCACCGCGACAAGACCGGAGCGAAAACCCTCTGCGCCGCGATCCTCTGTGTCTGCGGACCCCCTGTCGTGCGCGAGACGCCCTGACGACGCGCCATCTTCGCGGCCGGTGGTCTCGCCGGAGCCCGTGCCCATGCGACCAGATCTCAGTCCCGCCCGACGGGGGCGCCTTGGCCAGCACCTTGTTCGGAAGGTGCCGTAAGGGGCACGACGCGGATGCGACCGATCCGGTTCCCCTGCACCTTCTCCGCCACCAGCCGTATCCCACCCTCCTCCACCGACTCCCCCTCGCCGGGGACACGGCCGAGGAGGTTGATGAACAGACCACCCACCGTGTCCCAGTCACCCTTGGGCAACTCCGCGTGGACCAGCTCCGCCAGCTCGTCGACGTCGAGGCGCCCCGTCACCGACAGCTCTCCGCCGCCCAGACGCTCGACGGGAGGCTCCTCGATGTCGTACTCGTCGACTATCTCCCCCACGAGCTCCTCGATCAGGTCCTCGAGGGTGACGAGCCCCGCGGTCCCCCCGTACTCGTCGACCACGATCGCCAAGTGGTACTGCAACGCCTGCATCTCGCGCATGAGCCGGGACACCCGTTTCGTCTCGGGGACGAAGTGCGCCTCGCGAACGAATCCGCGCACGGACTCGTCACGAAAGCCTTCTCGTTCGGCTCGGACCAGGTCCTTCGCGTACGCGACACCGAGCACATCGTCGATGTTCTGCGAGTAGACGGGCAGCCTGCTGTAGCCCGCAGACATGGCGATACCCAGCGCATCGGACACCGTCCGCTGTGCCTCTACCGAGCACATGTCGGGACGGGGCACCATTACCTCGCGCACGATCGTGTCCCCGAACTCGATGACCGAGTGGATCAGGGCGCGCTCCTCGGTCTCTATGACTTCGTCCTCCAGCGCCACATCCGCCATGGCCAGCAGCTCGGACTCACTCACCTCCGCCCGTCGGCCTCGCGGCCCGACGAGCAGGTTGGCCAAGCCGATCAAGCCGTTCGACATCACCCGGAAGGGCGGGAACTTGACCACCGCCGCAACGACGGGGGCGGCGAGCAGAGCGGAGCGCTCAGGATTGTGCACCGCCCAGTTCTTCGGAAGGGCCTCGGCCAGGACGAAGATGATCACCACTTCGAACACGATGGCTGCGACGACCCCGAGCGCGCCGAACCATCGCTCGGCGAGGATCCCGACGAGCGTGGCGGTCACCAGCTGGGAGACGAGCACCAGCAGGAGCACGGGGTTCAAGAACTGCTCGGGATGCTCGACCAGCCTGACCAGCTGACGGGCGCCACGCCGGCGTTCGTCCGCGAGAGATATCGCCTTCACCTTGCTGGTGCGCGTGAGGCTCGTCTCTGCGAGCGCCAGGCCTGCGGCCGCCAAGAGGAGGACGACCACCACCGCGAGCAGGATCCAGTCGGTCGATCGAAATCGCGAGACGGCGACGAATGCTCCCCCGGCGTCGACGGGCATAACGGCGAGGCCTTACTCCGAGCCGCGGTGGAAACGGTCGAGCAGCTGCTGCTCGCGTCGCTCCATGCGCTCTGCCTCGTCGTCCACATCGTGGTCCATGCCCAGAAGGTGAAGCAGGCCGTGGACGACCAGGAGCGCCACTTCGTCCTCGAACGCCACCGAGCGTTCGGACGCGTTTCTCGCGGCTACTGACGGGCAGACGACCACGTCCCCGAGGAGGACCGGCATCTCGTCCTCGTCGCCGGCGAGCCCACCCCCCGGGCCCGTCCCGCCCTCGTCCGGGGACCTTCCGCCTTGATCGGGCTCGGCGTCGATCGGGAAGGCGAGAACGTCGGTGGGCCCGCTCTCGCCGAGGAAGCGCTCGCGCAGCTGTGCGATGGCGGGTTCGTCCACGAAAAGGAGCGACACCTCGACGTCCTCCTTCAACGCTTGGGAATCGAGCACCGAACGTGCGAGCTGCGCCCAGCGCGCCAGGTCGACCCGGCGCTCGGATTGCTCGTCAGCTGCGAAGACGTCAATGGCCATCGGTGTGGCTCTCGTACGCGCGGACTATGTCCGCCACGATGCGGGCCCTCACCACGTCGTGACGCGAGAGATGGACGAAAGCCACGTCAGTGACGCCCCCGAGCACCGATTCCATACCGGTGAGACCCGAGCGACCACCGGGCACGTCGATCTGGGTCACGTCGCCCGTCACCACCACCTTCGATCCGAAGCCGATACGCGTCAGGAACATCTTCATCTGCTCGGGGGAGGTGTTCTGCGCCTCGTCGAGGATGATGAAGCTTCGGTTGAGAGTACGGCCGCGCATGAACGCGAGGGGAGCCACCTCGATCGTCCCACGCTCGAGCAGCCTTTGCGCTCCCTCCGGACCGAGCAGGTCGTAGAGGGCGTCGTACAGCGGGCGCAGGTAGGGATCGACCTTGGCCATCACGTCACCGGGGAGGAAGCCGAGGCGTTCGCCGGCCTCCACGGCCGGGCGCGTCAGGATGATCCGCTCGACGTCCCGAGCCTGCAGGGCCTGGATCGCCAGGGCCACAGCCAGGTACGACTTTCCCGTGCCCGCGGGACCGATGCAGAAGGTGACCACGTTCGAGCCGATCGCGTCGGTGTAGCGCTTCTGTCCGGCAGTCTTCGGTCGGACGCTCCGGCCCCTCGCCGAGCGCAGCACCTCGGTGGTCATGACCTCCAAGGGGCTCACGTCGTCCTTCACCATGGCGATCGTGCGTCCGACATCAGAGACGTCGAAACCCTGGCCGCCCTCGAGGAGCTCTACGAGCTCGTCGAACAGCCGGCCGACCCGCTCGGCGTCCTCGCCCTCGATCGTGATCTCGTTTCCCCGCACCACGATCCGCGTGCCGTTGAACGCTTCCTCGATCAGTCGCAGCAGCTCGTCGCGCTGGCCGAGAAGGTTCACCATCAGGTGGTTGCCGGGGACGAGGATCTTGACCTGGGTGGGCGACACTGGCGTTCTGGACGCGAGGCTACCAGCGGGACCGGTACTCACCCCGGCGGCCACCCGAGGCGCCGGCCCCCGAGCACGTGCAGGTGGAGGTGGGGGATCGTGCTGCGCGCATCCTCTCCTACGTTGAACAACAACCGGTAGCCGCGACCGGCGATTCCCTCGCGTCCAGCGACCTCTCGCGCCGCGATGACGAGCTCGGCGAGCAGCTCGCCGTCCTCGGGACCGAGCGTCGAGGCGTTCGAGACATGCCGGCGCGGCACAACTTGCACGTGCACCGGGGCTTGCGGGTTGATGTCACGAAAGGCGAGCACCTGATCGGTGCTGTGCACGACGTCCGCGGGGGCCTCGCCGGTGACGATGCGGCAGAAGATGCAGCCGGGCTCGCTCACCGCCATGCGCTCACCTCGCGCCTCGATCCGACCCGCGCTCGCTCGACAACTCCCTCCCGCTCGGCCCCTTCGGCTCCGGGTACAGGTGCTCGAGGCTGCCGGGCGCGATACGGCTCGCCTCGATGAACTTCTCCACGTCCTGCTCCTTCAGGCGGATGACCCGGCCGAACTTGTAAGCGGTCAGGGCGCCCTCGTCGATGAACCTGTACAGGCTGCGCAGCGTCACGCCCAGATACTCGGCGGCATCTCTCGTGCTCATCCACCGGATCTGCTCGCTCATCGAACCTGCTCGCTCGTCGACGCCCGGGGGCGTCTGGGCGACCTCGTGCCGCCACGCGTCGTCTCAAGCTATCTGACGCACGGGTCCCCGAGATCTCGGGTCGTCGTACCAGTTGTGAGTCGGAACCTGGACGGACGCGCGCGGCCGCGTCGACAGGCCAAGATGCCGACCTGGGGATCCAATTGGGATCGACCGCCTAGCCCGTCGAGGAGGTCGGGCTAGTCAGCCGAAGGGTCGGCAAGAGCGACGACAGCAGTGACGCCCGAGAACGCGATCAAGCGTTGACGCGCAGGCCCAGCTCGTCGAGCCGGCGGCTCATCGCGTCAGGGGTCACGCCGAAGAGGCAGGCGATCGCGCGGATGTCCTCGGCGCGGATCGTGATCATACGACCGTTGAAGTCCTGTCGCTGCACCTGGATCATGCTCAAGAACCTACGGAGCAGATCTCGTTCCGGCCCGGTGACCGCGTTCAACTTGGAAAGGTCCACGGTGACTTTCTCGTGACCGTCCCACGGTCGTAGCTGCCTGCGCATCCGGCCGGGGCTCTCACCGTTGCCTGCGCCGTCTCCTGTGTCGCCACCGTGGGAACCCCAGCGGTCGGCGTTGTCGTCCTGGGGAAGCAGCTGATCGACAGGGACGTCGTACAGCTTGGCCAACCTCTGCAGGCGCGGAACCGAGATCGCCCGCTCGCCACGCTCGTAGGCGCCCAGGACCGAGGCCTTGAACTCCTGGTCGGACATCGCCTCCACCGCCTGCAGGGACAGTCGCATCTGCTTGCGAACGGCCCGCAGACGCGAGCCCACCGCTTTGGCGTAGTCAGCTCGCTCGTACTCCTCTTGCTCGTCCTCGTCCGACAACACCGTCTGGTTCACCATGACTCCCGACCCCCACTCACTGGCAGCGCTCGCTCCCCCCGCTGAATCTCCAAGTACTAGGTCCCCGCGAACCCCAGGGACCTATCTGTGCGCGCCCAGCAAACCGCCCAGCAGACCGCCGTGCTGCACGCCGTGCCCATCGCCCGACCCGAGCTCGCGGGCACATATCACAGTCTTGTCACTCAGCGTGGTGATTGCAAGCATTCGCTTTGCGGTCGTCTCGAACACTGGAGTCAACCGGCCTGCTGGAGGCCCGAAAAGGCCCCAGGGCGCCATCACGAACGCAACACAGCAAGACGCCGGCTGCGACCGCCGCAGTCTCGGCTCTCAGGATCGCGCGCCCGAGTCCCACGAGCGGATCGCCCCCGTCCAGCTCGCTCTGATCCCAGCCACCTTCGGGTCCCACGGCCACCGCCGTCGTGGCGGCGGTGGGAGGGTCGGCACCCGGCTCTGCCAGTGCCAGGACGACCGGCGCTACGAGCGTGCGCAGCTCGGCCAGCGAGACCACGCCCACCATTTCAGGCAACCAGGCGCGACGGCTCTGAGCAGCAGCCTGGCGCGCTACTCGCCGCAGGCGTTCCACGGCACGCTCCTCGCGCCCTTCGTCCCATCGCACCACGGCGCGCGCCGAGCGCACCAGGACGATGCGGTCGACACCCAGCTCGGTGAGCTTCTGCACGATCCACTCGGGACGCTCGCCTTTGACCGGGGTGAAACCCACCGTGACCGCTGTCTCAGCAGCGGGCTCGTAGCACAGCGCCCCGTCGACGTCGAGCAGTCGTGAGGGGTCGGCGCTGGCCGTGTACCTGCAGGCGCGCCAGCTCCCGGAACCGTCGCATGCCACCACGGTCTCACCTCGTCGAAGCCGCAGGACCTGCGCCAGATGGTGCACCTCGTCGGCCGCCGGCTCGAGCGTGCCCAGGTCGCGAACGAAGATCTGGGCCGCGGCTCGCACGGCGGCCGGACCTCGGACACCGCCCCGACGAACAGGAGCGGACAAGGCTTCCTAGCCGAGGGCGGAGCGCAGGCGCGTCATGAGTCCCTCGTCGGGCGGTGCAATCTGCTCGCCGCGCTCGGCCGCTATGCGGCGAAGCATCTCCTGCTGTTCCTTTGTGAGCCCGGTGGGTGTGTCCACCACGACGTCCACCAGCACGTCCCCGCGTCCCCGCCCACGCATGTGTGGCACTCCGCGGCCGCGCAGGCGGATCACGTGACCGGTGTTGGTCCCCGCGAGTATCGCCACCGTCTCGTCACCGTCGAGCGTGGAGAAAGCCACGGTGGTTCCGAGCGCGGCTTGGATCATGGACACGTGCAGTTGGGCGTGCAGGTCGTCGGCGGCGCGCACGAAACGCTCGTCCTTTCCAACCGAGATGTGCACGTAGAGATCGCCGGCGGGACCGCCACGCGGTCCGGCCGCGCCCTTGCCCGACACGCGCATGGTCGACCCGTGGTCGACGCCTGCCGGGACGGCCAGCGGGTACGTGCGGCTCTCGACCCGGCGCCCCTCTCCCCGACAGTCGGGGCACGGGGAGGGTATGACCTCTCCCACGCCGTGGCATCGCCGACAAGGTGCGGTCGTCATCACCTGACCCAAGATCGACTGGCGGACGCGGCGTACCTCGCCGGTGCCGTCGCAGTCGGGGCACCGGATGGCTGTGGTGCCCTGCCTGGCACCCGAGCCACCGCAGGTCTCACAAGCGACGGGGACCTCGACGGTGACCTCCCTCTGGGTGCCGAAGACAGCCTCTGCGAGGGTGAGCTCCACGACGACCTCGGCGTCCGCGCCGCGCACCGGACCAGACCGGCGCGCGCCCCCGTTCATGCCGCCGAAGAACGCGTCGAACAGACCACCGAGGCCCGATCCGAAGAACGGGTCCCCAGAGACAGCGTCCATCTGGTCGGGGCCATAGCGGTCGTACCGGGCCCGCCGCTCGGGGTCGCGAAGGACCTCGTAAGCCTGGCTCACCTCCTTGAAGCGCGCCTCGGCGGCGGAGTCTCCTCCCGTGGAGTCGGGGTGCAGCTCCCGGGCCATGCGCCTGTAGGCGCGCTTGATCTCGTCGCCGGAGGCGTTCGGACCGACACCCAACAGCGCGTAGTAATCAGCAGCCAGCGGTCGCACCACCCTTCGTGCGCCGCGTCTCGGCGCGTTCGCTCACAGGGTCTCGCGAGGACCTCGGCTCGTGCGGCTCGTGCGAAGCCGCCTTGCCAGGGGACCGGTCCCTCGAGACCGAAGCCGCCTTCGGTGCCCGGTCGCGCGGGCGACGCGCGGCCGAGGAACGTCTCTTCGGGACCGCCCGGTCGCGCGGGCCACCCAGGTGCTCGCCGAGCTGCTCAGCCACGATCTGAACGGCCGCCAACGCCCGGGGGTACCGCATACGCGTGGGTCCGAGCACGCTGATGGTGCCGACCGCCTCACCCTGCACCGACACGGGGGCCACTACCAGCGCACACGAGGCGAGGGGCTCGAAGCCGTGCTCGGCCCCGATCGCCACCGAGAGCCCGCGGTCCAAGATGTCCTCGACGAGCTCCACCACCACCAGCTGCTGCTCGAGGATGGACAGGACCGAGCGCACCGTCTCGACGGCGTCGAAGGCCGATGCCATGGAAGACGAGCCCCCGACGAACACGTGCTCGGGCTCCTTCGACTTGGACAAGCGCGACAGTCCCTCCTTGGCAAGTCCCAAGACGCTGTCGAGCGAGCCATCGCCTGTAGAGGGCACGGTGTGAAGGCGCGCGAGGGTGCACCCGCACAGGTGGGCGCTCAGGTGCGCCGTCGCTGCAGTCAAGACGCCCTCTGCGGTGTCTCGGGGAAGCTCCAACGTCGTCTTCTCGACGGCGCCGTCCGACAGCACCACCATGAGCAGGGCCACGCGCGACCCAAGTCCCACGACCTGTACCACCCGGACCGTGGCCGCCTCATGTCCAGGGCCGACGACGACCGCCGCGTAATCGGTCAGGTGGGCGAGAAGGCCGCTCGTGTGGCCCAGGAGCTCTTCCACCTCCCCGCGCATGTGGGCGAAGAAGAGCCGAACCTCCTGACGCCGGCCCGCGTCGAGAAGCCCGGGACGGGCCAGATGGTCGACGAAGAACCTGTAGCCCTTGTCGGTCGGGATCCGGCCCGCGCTGGTGTGCGGCTGGATGAGATAACCCTCGCTCTCCAACGCCGCCATCTCGCTCCGCACGGTTGCCGACGAGACTTCCACACCGGGTATGCCCGTCACGTGGGCCGATCCCACCGGCTGCGCGCTCTCCACGTACTCCGATACGACCGCGTTCAAGATGGCGGCCTTTCGCGCGTCGAGCGCGCTGGCCGTCTTGTTCCTAGGGATGTCGTCTCTGAGAGTAACGGTCTTCTGTGGCATCGTCGCTGCTTGTCGGCTCTTCGCCTCACGGCTTCCTGGCACTCGATTCTACCGAGTGCTACCGCCCCCGTTCGTTGACGCAGCCCACGGCCAGGCCTCGGACCTCTTAGTCTTCGAGCCGGAGGGCGGAGATGAACGCCTCTTGAGGGACCTCGACCCGCCCGATCGACTTCATCTTCTTCTTGCCCTCCTTCTGGTGCTCGAGGAGCTTGCGTTTGCGGGTGACGTCCCCGCCGTAGCACTTGGCGATCACGTCCTTGCGTTTGGCCTTCACCGTCTCCCGTGCGACCACGCGCCCGCCGATGGCGGCCTGGATGGGCACGTCGAAGAGCTGGCGCGGAATGAGCTCTCGCAGCTTCTCGGTCATCCGCCTCCCGTACGCGTCCGCCTGGAGACGGTGCACCACGGTGGAGAAGGCGTCGACCGGGACGTGGTTGATCAGCAGGTCCACCTTGACCAGGTTCGCGGTCTGGTACCCGTCGGGCTCGTAGTCGAGGCTCGCATAGCCCTTCGTGCGGCTCTTCAGCTGATCGAAGAAGCCCATCACCACCTCGGCGAGCGGTACGCGGTACACCAGCTGTACGCGTTCGGGAGAGAGGTACTCCATCTTCTCGAGCTCCCCGCGTCTCGTCTGGCAGAGATCCATCACGCTGCCGACGAACTCGGACGGGACGATGAGCGTCGCCTTCAGCATCGGCTCGTCGATGTGGTCCAGTGCCGCGGCCACGGGCATCTCGCTCGGATTGTCGAAGTGGACCTCCCCGCCGTCGGCAAGGTGCGCCACGTACGCCACCGAAGGGGCGGTGGCGATGAGCGACAGATCGAACTCGCGCTCCAGACGCTCGCGCACGATGTCCATGTGCAACAGGCCGAGAAAGCCGCAACGGAAGCCGAAGCCGAGAGCACCGGAGGACTCGGGCTCGTACGTGAAGCTCGAGTCGTTCAGCCGTAGGCGCTCGAGCGCCTCGCGCAGCTCGGTGAGCTGGTCGCCGTCGATGGGGTAGAGCCCACAGAAGACCATCGGCTTCGGGTCGCGGTACCCGGTCAACGGGTCTGGTGCTGGTCGTTTCGCGTCGGTGACCGTCTCACCGGAACGGGCCCTGGCGACGTCCTTGATACCGGCGATCAGGTAGCCGACCTCACCCGGGCCGAGCTCCTCCACCAGGACCGGCTCGGGGGTGCGAACCCCAATCTCCTCCACCTCCTGCACCGAGCCCGCCTGCATGTACTTCACCCGCGCACCGCAGCGCAACACGCCGTCCATCACCCGTACCGAGCTGACCACCCCCCGGTACTGGTCGTAGGAGGAGTCGAATATGAGGGCTCGAAGAGTGCCCTGCGCGTCGCCGCTGGGCGGAGGTACGAGCGACACGATCGCGTCGAGCAGTTCGGGAACGCCTTCGCCGGTCTTGGCCGAGATGCGCAGGATGCTCTCGGCGTCGATCCCCAGGACCCGCACGATCTCCGCTGCGCAACGCTCGGGATCGGCCGCCGGCAGGTCGATCTTGTTCAGGACTGCGAGGATCTCCAGGTCGTGCTCGAGGGCCTGGTACGAGGTGGCGAGCGTCTGCGCCTGGATCCCCTGGGAGGCGTCCACCAGCAGCACCGCACCCTCACAGGCGGCGAGGGAGCGGCTGACCTCGTAGCCGAAGTCCACGTGGCCCGGTGTGTCGATCAGGTGCAGCACGTGGTCCTTCCACCGGACTCGGACGTTTTGAGCCTTGATCGTGATGCCGCGCTCACGCTCGATGTCCATCGAGTCGAGATACTGCTCACGCATGAGACGCGGGTCGACCGCCCCTGTCAGCTCGAGGACGCGATCGGACAGGGTCGACTTGCCGTGGTCGACGTGGCTGATGATGGAGAAATTGCGAATGCGGTCGGTGCTGAGCACGGCACTTGGAGCGTACTGGCCCGAAAGACTGCTCCGGCAGACACGAGCCACAGCCAACGATCCAAAGAGCCGGCGTCGGGATCTGATCGCCCACCTCCGGAGGAGCCGGAAGAGGAAGAGGTTCGAGGTGCTGCTAGCATTTCCAGCCCGTGGCCAACATTCGCAGCCAGATCAAGCGAAACCGTCAGAACGAGCGGCGTCGCCTGAACAACAAGTCCGTGCGATCGGAGATGCGCACCCGTACAAAGCGAGCGGTCTCCGCGTTCGAAGGCGGTCTCGACGATGCCGGCGAGGCGTTGCGCCTGGCGGTGAAGAGAATCGACAAAGCGGCCGCGAAAGGCGTCATCCACCGCAACCAGGCTGCCAACCGTAAGGCGCGCCTGATGCGTCGGATCGGTGCTCTTAAGGCCGCCCGGGACACCGACGGCATAGGGAACTGACCCTTGTCCGGGAACGGCCGAGGTCTCGGGGTCGCGGTCCGGGAACGGCCGAGGTCTCAACGTCGCCGACGCGCGGGCGCCGAGCGTGAGGTACCGGATCGCCCCGGGGGGTGACGCACCGAGCCGAGCCGGCTGAGCCTGCCCACCAACACCTCGAGGACCGTCGTCCCCGGCAAGCCGGAGCGACCGCGCAGATCGAGGTCCGCTTCGGCGAGCAGCGTCACCGCTCGGCCCAGGCGTGCCGAGCCGAGCCGGCGTGCCTGGTCGAGCGCCTTGCGGGCCATAAACGTGCTTTGCGATCCGAGCTGGGCTGCGGCCTGTTCAGCAGTCGTGGCCCCTGAGCCGTCGAGTCGCAGCATCGCCTGGTAGTGGTGGTGGAGCACGGCCAGCACGGCCAGGGGGTGAAACCCGCCCGCCCCGAGCAGGCGCTCGAGAGAGCTCAACGCTCCCGGGGTGTCGCCCTCTGCTATCGCGTCGGTCAGCACCCAGGGGGCGACAGCCCCCGCCTCGCCCAAGAAGGGCTCCAGGCGGGTCTCGTCGATCGCCGCGTCCTCCCCGTACGCCGAAGCCAGGGTGCCGAGCAACCCACGCAAGCGGCTCACGTCCCCGCCCAGGTGCTGCCCGAGACGGCCCGCCGCCCGGGCGTCGAGGCGGACCGGGGAGCCGCGCAGCTGCTCCGCGAGCCACTGCGTGCGTGCCCTCCCGGTGCCCACGGCCGTCTCCAGGACTCCCCCGGCCGCCTGGGAGGCCTTTACGAGCGCGGCGGGTATGGTCCCGCCACCAGCCGCGAGCACGAGGACGACGCCGGAGACCGGCTCGGCCAGGCAGGTGACGATCCGAGCAGCGTCGGAGGAAGACAGACGTCCGGCTTCGCGCACGACGACGACCCGTCGGTCCGTCAAGAGTGGTGGAGTGGTGAGCGCGTCGAGGACGGGGCCGACCTCGAGCTCCTCCCCCCCGGGCGTGCCATGCTCCTCCACGGTCACGGCCGGGTCGCGTTCTTCGACCAACACCGCGAGAAGATCGTGCACCGCTTGTCCCACGAGCGACGGGTCGTCGCCGCGTACCAGGTACGCGGACCGCGCTTGTCCGCTCGAGCCGCCAACCACCGTCACGCCGCCCTCAGTACCGCCTCGATCGCGTCGCAGACCCGCCTCGCCCCAACGACGTCGTGGACGCGAACGATGCGACAGCCCAACGCGATCCCGACGGCGGCAGCTGCCAGTGAGGCGTCCTCTCGCTCTTCGATCCCTAGATCGAAGAGCTCGCCGAGGAACGACTTGTTCGACGCCGACAGCAACAGCGGATAGCCGAGCTCGGCCAGCGATCCCGAGGCGCGCAACAGCTCGAGCGACTGCCTTGCGGTCTTCCCGAGATCGAAGCCTGCGTCGACCACGATCCTGTCGGCCTCTATGCCCGCGGCACGCGCCCGACCGGCCCGATCAGCAAGAAACGAGCGCACCTCTGCGACCACGTCGTCGTAGTGCGGGTCAGGGTCTGGAACCCGGGGTGCGAGGCGTATGTGAGTGGCCACCACGGCTGCCCCGGCTTCGAGCGCCGCGGGCAGGTACGCGGGGTCCGAGAAACCGCTGATGTCGTTGCCCATGACCGCTCCGGCCGCGTAGGCCTCGCGAGCGACCGAGGCCCGCCAGGTGTCGACCGAGACGGGAAGACCGACCTTCGAGCGCACCGCCTCCACGGCAGGGACGACGCGGTCGATCTCCTCCGCCTCGCTGACCTCGGGCCCCGGACCTGCCTTCACGCCACCGACGTCGAGCACATCGGCCCCTTCGCCTGCCAGCTTCTCGGCGCGTGCCACCAAGTCGTCCAGTTCGAAGGTGGCGCCGTGGTCGTAGAACGAGTCTGGGGTGCGGTTCAGGATCCCCATCACCAGCGAGCTCGTCGAAAGGTCGTAGGTCCGCTCGCCCAAGCGCAGAGTCAGCGTTCGTGACACCGCGCGCACGCTAGTTCCGCACAGCCAGGTCCTTCGCCCGGCTAGAACAGGCGGGCCGCGAGCTCCCTGCGGTAGCGGGCTGCGCGAGGGTCGTCTGGTCCGAGCGTCTCGAGGAGGTCCAGGAATTCTTGACGTGCCGCTTCGTCGACCTTCACACTTTCGAGCAGCTTCTCCAGCAACTCATCCACGCCGTCGGCAGACACCTCCACCTGTGAAGCGACCAGGCGCGCCTCTGCGGCGAGTTGTCTCGATTCGGCCGTCTCGGGGATCCGGGCGAGGAGCAACAGGGTCTCCTCAGGCTCCCCGCGCTCGACGAGCAGGCGCCCCAAGGCGACGATGGCGCCGACGTGGTCCGGCTCGAGCTCGAGCGCCCTTCTGAGCGACGTTTCGTCACCCGCCGCGACGAGCGTGTCGGCCTCCGAGGGCGCAGGCGATATGCGGGCGACGAACGCGGCGACCTGTTGCTCGGAGATCGCCCCTACGAACCCATCGACGACCCGACGGTTGCGCAGGGCGTAGACGGCGGGGATCGATTGGACCGCGAAAGTCGCCGAGATCCTTGGGTTCTCGTCGACGTTGACCTTGACCAGCTCGACCGCCCCGCCGGTACCTGCCACCACCTTTTCGAGGACGGGACCGAGCGTTCGGCAGGGCCCACACCACGGAGCCCAAAGGTCCACTACGACCGGCACGCCGTCTGAGCGCTCGATGACCTCGGTCTCGAAGGTGGCATCGGTGACGTCGATCACGAAGAAGACCATACCTGCCGCGCAGCCGGCCCATGCCCCGATGGGGACCGGAGCGATAGCGTGCTTGTCGTGAGCACCACGTCGATGTCGAGCGAGCTGGACGCGAGCGAACAGACCAGGGGAGCATCCTGCTCGTCGCGTATCTCGTGGAGAGAGTCGTGATGATCGGCGAACCCATAGAGGGAGTGGATCCGGACCGGGTCAGCAAGTGGCTCGCTGCCAACGTGAGAGGTATCGAGTTGCCCGTCCGCTTCGAGCTGATCGCAGGCGGCCGCTCGAACCTCACTTACAAGGTCACCGATGCGGCCGGAAACTCCTTCGCTCTTCGCCGGCCACCGCTCAGCCACGTCCTGCCCACCGCGCACGACATGGCCCGCGAGTACAGGGTGATCACAGCCCTCGGCGACACGCCGGTGCCAGTGCCTCGCACCTACGGACTGTGCCAAGACGACGAAGTGAACGGGCGTCCGTTCTATGTCATGGAGTTCGTCGAGGGTTACATCCTCCGTGACGCGCAGATCGCCCAGAGCACACTCGACCTCGCGGCGCGCAGGCGGGCGGGCGAGTCGATGGCACTGACCCTTGCCGCGCTCCACGCTGTTGACGTGGACCAAGTCGGGTTGGGCGATTTCGCCAAACGCGACGGCTACATCGAGCGACAGCTACGCCGGTGGTACGAGCAGTTTCGCAACTCCCAGGTCGAAGGCACCGAGACGGCGGCGGTCGTGGCCACGGTCCACGACAAGCTCGCCGCCGCCGTCCCGTTGCAGGACTCCACCACGATCGTCCACGGTGACTACCGGCTCGACAACGCAGTGCTCGGGCCCGATGGGGAGCTTCGGGCGGTGCTCGACTGGGAGATCTGCACGCTCGGCGACCCGCTCGCCGACATGGGGCTGCTCATGGTCTATTGGACCGAACCCGGCGACGAGGCCGCGTTGCTCGAGGTCACCCCGACCACCGTGCCCGGCTTCCCCTCTCGGGCGGAGATGAGGGCGCTCTACGCGTCTGCTTCAGGACGCGACGTCTCGCGGCTCGACTACTACATCGCCTTCGGATACTGGAAGCTCGCCTGCATCCTGCAGGGCGTCTACGCGCGCTACGTCGGAGGGGCGACAGCCGGCGACCGATCGAGCGTGGATGCTTTCGCACAGAGCGTGGTCCGCCTCGCCGAGATGGCACTGCGGACACTCGAGGCGAGCTGAGCACCGTCCGTAGGACGTGAAAGAGACAGAGGCAAGCGAAGCGATGGATCGATCTGACAGGACAGCTTCTTCGGCGTTGGCCCCGCGAGGGACATTCGAGTGAGCCTCTACGTTCGTCATCTCGAGCGGACCTTCGAAAGCTCCGTGCTCGTAGTCACCCTCGAAGGATGGGTGGACGCAGGCCTCGGCGCGGAAAACGCCATCTCCGCTCTCATGTCGGCCGGGCCCACGGAGCTGCTGGCGAGCTTCGACGGGGAGACGCTCATAGACCAGCGCGCGCGGCGGCCGGTGGTCCACATCGCCCGAGGCGTGAACGAGGGCCTCACATGGCCGGTGATCCAGCTGAGGGTGGGCAAGGACTTGGCAGGCTCGGACATCTGCTACCTCGTCGGTCCCGAGCCGGACTTCCGCTGGAACTCGTTCGTGACGGCGGTGGTCAGCCTGGCGCGTGAGCTCGGGGTCAGGATGGTCGTCGGTCTCGGCGCCTTCCCGGCAGCCGCCCCCCACACCCGCCCTGTCCGCCTAGCCGCGACCGCACCGCCGGCGTCATCCGATCTCCTGGCACGTGTAGGCGTCATGCAGGGAGAGATCGACGTACCCTCGGGAGTGTGGGGAGCGCTCGAGATCGCCTTCGGCGAGCTGGGCATCCCGACGGTGGGGCTGTGGGCCCGAGTCCCTCACTACGTGGCCGCGATGGCTTTCCCCTCGGCCGGCGCGGCGTTGCTCGACGGACTGGCCCAGATAGCAGATCTCTTGATCGACTCGACCGTGTTGCACACCTCAGGTGACGCCACCTTGCGACAGGTCGACGAGCTCATCGCCAAGAGCGAGGAGCACATCTCGATGGTCCGCCAGCTCGAGCGCAACGTCGACGCAGCGGAGGGCAATCCGCTCGAGATCGGGCAGGTACCCACCGGTGACGAGCTCGCCGCCGAGCTCGAGCGTTACTTGCACGGCGAGAGAGGCAACGGTGGCGCTCCCGGCGCCGAGATGTAGGTGCCGCGCGCCGCGCCGCAAACGCCGGGCGCCGCGCTGTGGATGCCGGGCGTCGACGCGTAGGCCTCGACCGAAGCGGGCCCGACCACGGCACCACGCATGTCCGAGTTGAGGCTGTGCACGCGGGTGGCAAGCCACACGCCGAGGCCGAGCAGCACGACCAGCACCAGCAACACCAAGATCAGCGCCGGATAGCGACTCGTCGTGCGCGAACGGCGCGCACCGCCTGGTCGGGCCGTCGTACGTGCGAGGTCGACCGCGTCGTAAGCAGGTCGCGAAGGTTCGCCGCGCGACGCAGGGACATACCGGACGTGCCGCTCGAGTGCATTGACCATCTCGGCCACAGAGGTGGCCCTTTCGATCGCGCGCACCCGCCACGTGTACTCGTACGCATCGAGCGAGCGGCTCTCGAACGCCTCAAGAGCGAGCTGCAGGTACTTCTCTCGCTCCGCGTCGCTCACCACCCTGGGAGACGAGCCGCCGGCCTCGCCTGCGTCGACGCCACTGTCACCTCTGGCGCCTCGGGCGACCGAACCGTCCGCGCGCTCGACCAGCCCCCACTGATCCTCCACGCGAAGAATTGTCGCGCACAACAGCGCCGGTAATAGGGTCCTGGCATGCTCGTCGACCGGGGCATCGGCTTCGACACGGCCGACACGACGGTCACCGCGAAGCAAGCAGAGGAAGACGGCTTCGAAGGGTTATGGTGCGAAGAGACCGGGCACGATCCTTTCCTGCCCCTGCTCCTCGCTGCAGAGCACACCGAACGCATCGCGGTAGGCACCGCCATCGCTGTCGCGTTCGCGCGCAATCCCATGACGATGGCCGTCGTCGCCAATGACCTGCAGTCCTACTCGAAGGGCCGCTTCATCCTCGGTCTGGGATCTCAGATCAAGCCTCACATCACCAAGCGCTATTCCATGCCCTGGTCACATCCGGCTCCGCGCATGCGCGAGTTCGTCCTTGCGATGCGAGAGATCTGGGCGTCGTGGAACGAAGGCACCAAGCTCGCGTTCCGGGGCGATTTCTACACTCATACCCTCATGAACCCGCTGTTCAGCCCGGGTGGCAACCCCTACGGTCCACCGAAGGTGTTCGTAGCCGCGGTGGGAGGGCTCATGACCGAGGTGGCCGGCGAGGTGGGCGACGGCCTGCTGGCGCACGGCTTTACCACCGAGCGCTACATGCGCGAGGTCACAAAACCCGCGCTGGAGCGGGGCCTGGCAAAGGCCGGGCGAACGCTCGACTCCTACGAGATCTCCTATCCGGCCATGGTCGTGACCGGCGACACCGAGGAGGAGATGGAGACGGCGAAGCTCGCGGTCAAGGGCCAGATCGCCTTCTACGGCTCGACTCCGGCATACCGGCAGGTGCTCGAGCTGCACGGCTGGGGTGAACTGCAGACAGAGCTCAACACCTTGTCGAAGAAAGGTGCATGGGAGCAGATGTCCGGGCTCATCGACGACGAGGTCGTGGGAACCTTCGCCGTCGTGTCGCCACCTGACGAGGTGGCCAAGATCCTTCGCGCTCGCTTCGGCGACATCGTCACCCGCGTCACGTTCTACGTTCCCTATCAGATCGAACGCGAGCGCCTACGCAAGCTTCTGGAGGGCTTTCGCACCTGATAGTCGCTCGGTGAGCGCCGGGAGAGAATGTAGCAACGTGAGCCTGTTCGGCTCCTGTCGGCGCACGCTCCTCAGTGCACGACGTTCACGAGCCGGGGCGGACGGGCAACCACTCGAGCAGGCTCGGCACCGTCCAGCTCGCTCTTGACACGCCGCGAGGCGAGCGCCACGGCTATCGCCTGCTCCTCGTCGATGTCCGGCGAGACCTCGATACGGTCGCGTAGCTTGCCGTTCACCTGCACGACCATCGTCACCTTCTGCGCGCGACCCAGGGCCGGGTCATAGGAGGGCCACTTCTGCGCATGGACGCGTGCGCCGGGACCGTGGCGCCTCTCCCACGCCTCGGCCGTCATGTGGGGAGCCATGGGAGCCAACACGAGCAATAGGGCGTCGATGGCCGCGTCGTAGGTCGACCTGTGGGGCTCACCTTCGACTTCGCGCTGGTAACGCTGAAGCTCGTTGGTGTGCTCCATGCACGCGGCGATCGCCGTGTTGAAGCTCCATCGCTCGAGGTCGCCCGAGACCCTAGCGATCAGCCGGTGGGTGGCACGCGTCATCTCCTCGTCGGACGCCGTGGCTCTGCCGTCGCGCCCCGCACCACCGGTGCCGTCGCCTACCGCCAGGCGCCACACCCGGTCGAGGAACTTGCCGCATCCGTCGATGATCTCGTCGGCCTGCTCGGTCCAGTCCATGTCGTCCCCCGGAGGACAGATGAAGAGGTGGAACAGGCGCAAAGCGTCCGCACCGACCGTCTCGAAGTACCTGGCCGGGGTGATCAGGTTCCCCTTGGACTTGGACATCTTCTTGCGGTCCATGCGGATCATGCCCTGGGTGAACAACCGGCTGAAGGGCTCTCGTCCCAGGCCCGGCGCCAGGCCTACGTCCACGAGGGCTTTGGTGTAGAAGCGCGCGTACATGAGGTGCAAGATTGCGTGCTCGATCCCGCCTATGTACTGGTCGACGGGCATGAAGCGCCTGGCCGCCTCGGGATCGAAGGGACGTTGCTCGTTCCACGGGTCGCAGAACCTGAGGAAGTACCAGGAGGAGTCAACGAAGGTGTCCATCGTGTCGGTCTCGCGCTCGGCGGCTCCGTCGCATAGCGGGCAGGTCGCGTGGCGGAACGACGGGTGTCGGGCAAGGGGCGACTCCCCCGTCGGGAGGAACTCCACGTCGTCCGGAGCGAGCACCGGCAACCTCTCCTCTCGCTCGCCGACAGCGCCGTGGATGGGGCAGTACACGACCGGGATCGGACACCCCCAATAGCGTTGGCGCGACACCAACCAGTCACGCAGACGATAGTTGACCTTGCGGCCGCCGATCCCCTTGGACTCGATCCACTCGATGGCGCGCCGCGTTGCGGCGGCGACGTCCAAGCCGTCGAGGAACCCCGAGTTGATCTTCTTGCCGTCGCCGGTCCAAGCGCCACCGTCGAAACCCTCGGGAGGCTCGGTGGTGCGCACCACCGCCAGCCCGTGCAGCTGGGCGAACTCCCAGTCGCGCTCGTCCTCGGCCGGGACGGCCATGATGGCGCCGGTGCCGTAGCTCATGAGCACGTAGTCGGCCGCATAGACCGGGATCTGCTCCTCGGTGAACGGGTTCACGACGTACCCACCGGTGAACGCGCCGCGCTTGTCCATCGAGAGCCCGCCGCCTTCGGTGGAGGTGCGGTCGCGCTCGCTCGTCGAGGCCGCTGCCGCGCGCAGCTCCTCCACAGCGCTTCGCTGGACGTCGGTGGTGAGCGCGTCGACTATCGGGTGCTCCGGGGCGACGACCGCATAGGTCATCCCGAAGCTCGTGTCGGGCCTCGTCGTGAACACGCGAAGGCTCGAGTCGTGACCGACGACCGGAAGGTCGAACTCGACCCCTTCGGACCGCCCGATCCAGTTGCGTTGCATGGTCTTCACCCGCTCGGGCCATTCGAGGTGGTCCAGCCCGGTGAGCAGCTCGTCCGCATAGGCGGTAATCCGGAAGAACCACTGCTCGAGGTCGCGCTGGACGACCAGGTCGCCGGAGCGCTCGCAGGTGCCGTCGGCGAGCACCTGCTCGTTGGCGAGGACCGTCCGGCAGCCGGGACACCAGTTGACAGGTGCCGTCGCGCGGTAGGCGAGGCCGGCCTCCAACAGACGCAGGAAGATCACCTGGTTCCAGCGAATGAACGCGGGGTCGTGGCTGCGGATCTCGCGCCGCCAGTCGTAGACGGCCCCGAGGGCGAGCACACTCGCCTTCAGCTCGGCTATGCGCTTCTCGGTGAAGGTGCGCGGATGCTCCCCCGTGCGGATCGCAGCGTTCTCGGCGGGCAGGCCGAATGAGTCGAAGCCGAAGGGGGACAGGACCGCGCTGCCGAGCATCGTCCGATGGCGGACCAGGACGTCACCGATCGTGTAGTTGCGAATGTGGCCCTGGTGCGCCGGACCACTGGGGTAGGGGTACATGCAGAGCACGTACTGGGTCGGACGTTCGTCGTCGAGGTCGACCTCGTAGAGATGCTCGTCGGCCCAGAGTTGCTGCCAGCGTCGCTCGACCTCCTGGACGGGATAGGCACGGGCCATTGGACGATTGTACGGAACCGGCGCTTAGTCCCCCGACACCGATGCAGATCGCCTGGTACTGAGGAGTCGGTCCGGCCACCTCGGGAAAAGGCCGCCCCGGACCAGCAGCCCGGAGGAACCATGAATGGGACTGGTAACGTGGCCGACTGCCCCGGGGGCGTAGCTCAGCTGGTAGAGCGCTTGACTGGCAGTCAAGAGGTTCGTGGGTTCGAGTCCCATCGCCTCCACCCAGGCACCATCGCCTCCACTTACAAGTGCAGGTCACATGCCGCGACCCGCGCCAGAGGTGCCCAGGGACCAACGCTGGGGCCGACAGAACGCCGCAACCAATCGAGTTCGTCAGTGTTTCGACGACGCGACCGAGGAACAGACGTGCGCGTTTATGATTGTCGGCCAGCTCGCGCACTCTACGGTGAGGAGCCCGACAGGTACGACGATATGTCGATGGCGCCAGTGGGGACCAACGAGACCGGCGCCGCGCCGTACTCGTCGAGGTCCACATTCCCCGAAGCTTGGGAGGACAAATAGCTGTGCGCAATTCGCATGATGTAAGGAGGTCCCGTTTCGGCCACGTAGATCGTCGTTCCCGCCGAGTCTGTAAGAGGAATGACCTCAATCCCGTTGAGTCGGACGTCGGACTCCTTGTAGAGCTTGCCTTGGGTCTTGATCTGACTGAAGACATGCGTCAGCCTCGAGAATCCTGAGAACTCGGAGTTCGTCTCAGAGACCTTGATCCACTGGTCTCCCAGGGCTTCGGCTACCGAAGAGTCGCCGGTCGTCTGCTGCCAGAAGGAGGCGCCAGTCTTCAAGTACACGTATCCGCCCGATATGACCAAACCAAAGCTTTGCCCGCCCTCGTTGATCGTGCCCCCCGACACGCGCTTAGAGAGGATCAAGTCGACTTTGACGGGGCTCGACGAGTTATCCGACGATCCTGATATGTGGACGCTGGAGGCGTTCTCGCTGGCCGATATGGCATCTTTGAGGATCTGAGCCGCCGGCTTGCGGTCCTCGGCATTGAGGCTCGCAACTGTGGTTCCGATGATGGCAGCTACCAAGACGGCGATCCCGGCCCAGCCGAGCAAAACTCCGGCAATGGCCATACCTCGCCCGCTCTGGCTGCGTCTGCGTATCTGCCCAAGTCCTATCTGTCCCAAGACCGCGGCCAGGATCGACCCAATCCAAAAGATCCAGAGGATGCCAAGTACCAGGGCAGCTATAGCAAATCCGTTCACTTCTCGGTCTTCGCGCCGACTGTCAACGCTCGAAGGCTCGTGCGGTTCCAGCGACGAGTCCTCGACAGGCGATACCTCGCTCTGTGCACGTTGCCACTCGCGAGTGATGTCCGTCAGCGCGACGAGGCCAGTGGCAAACCTGCTGACAAGGTTGTCAGACGGGTGGCGCATCAATGATGCAACGCTTTGGGCACGAGCCTCGCAACGGACGTGTACCGATGAGCCGTCTTCGGTAGATTCGACCCATACTTGCACTTGCGGGGTAATGAGCTGGCCGCTCGTGCGGCGTCTTGCGACGATCATTCCGTTGGTGTCCACAGAGATCTTCTTGAATCGCTGCACGGTTAGCGCCTGTCGGCACAGAGCAATGACCCGTTCCGGCGACTCATGTGTCAGAAGTACTCTCTCAACCGACCGAGAGCAGATGCGAGATCTTATCTGCATGAACCTCGCAAGAAGCGCGACCGCACAGACGGGCCCGATCAAGAAGAGGATCCACGCGGCGACCCAAAGGGCGCCTTCACTACCGTGGGGATGATGATGCGAAGCCGCTGAGGCAACGGCCATGAGCGCGAGCCCGACCAGCAAAGAGACGAAGCAGCCAACCACAAAGGCCAGGTAATGGCGCGCGAAGCTCCGGAGAATCGCGTCATCTTCAGCGGTCGCTATCGCATCTTTGGGCGTGCGGACTCGCAACGACGCGTCCGCCAGCGGCGCTTCGACCTGGGAGGCAACCGGCGTTCTCGTCCATGGCAACCGCTCTCCAGACCACCGTCGCACCGTGGACGGGCCCAGCGAGGCGAATGCCGCTAGCACCCGCCGGCGATAGACGACGACCAGTGTTGCCACCACGCACAGGCCGATCAACAAACATAGGAGCCAAGTGGCGACGAACGCCGGGTGTGCCCACCAGCGATCGACCGCTCCCAGGGTGAATGAGGCCGCGTTTGACGGGACTTTGCCGGTGGTGACGGTGGTCGTCTGGCCTGCAGACAATTTGACGACCTTCGTTCCTGCTAGGTCCGTCACATCGACCGCGCCGGAGAAGACTCGGAACACCGTGGTTCCTTTGGACACGTTGACTGTGAATTGGGTTCCTAGCAGGACAGCGACGGCTTGCGGCGTGACGACGTACCGGCAGCGCTGGAGTGTGAATGAGGCTTTGTTGGGATCTGGTATCGAACCGAAGCGACAGGAGAAGGTCGTAAGGCGATGCTCGGTCCAGTACAGCGCGCCGGACTGGACGTCGACGAACCACGGCAACGCCTCGAAGCCTCTCGCACCGCGCTGGGCCAGGACTTGGCCATTGTCGAGGTTCGCCTGTTGTGGAAGGCCCGAGCCTTGATCTTGTGCACTTTGCCCCGCACAGTCCGCCTTGATCTGTTCCACGGTGGAGGTCATCCGCTTGAGACCGTCTTCGAGGCTGGCGATCTTCTTCTTCTGCTCGGGGATGGCAAACTTTTCAAGCTGATTGACCTGGCGCTCGCGCTCGATGGACCTGAGGGTCGCATTGGCGCGCACCGTACCTAGCTGGTTCTCGAGGGCGACAAGATTGGCTCTGGCTTGTGACAACTCCGTTCCTAGAGACTTGAAGTCGACAATGAAGGGATCGTGGTTCAGACAGTTGTCCTGCGACGGCGTGCTCGTAGAAGGTGTGCCGGGGGCGGCAAGAGGTTCGGTGCTGGTTGTCGTCGAGGGCGTCGACTCTTGGGTGGTCGGAGGGGAATAAGGTTCGGTCGTCGTCGTCGTGGTGGTCGTCGTAGGCGCGGAGGGCAGTGTCAGTGGATACCCGTTGCCTCCTCCGCTCGGATCTTGAGAAGAATTGCAGTTGTTGCTCGCCGTCGACAGATAGACGTAGAGCGTCTCGCCGTAGTTGAAAGGATCTTCGCACGGCTGGTCCTGAACCGATCCAGATTCGCTGGAGAAGTTCTGAGCCTGGGTGCACATCCCATCGTCGTTCGAAACGATGTACTGGACCACGGGATCGCCCGGTGAGCTCCACGAGAACGAAACCGAGAACTGGCCGTTGCCATCATCCTGGGCTGAGGCGCTTGTCACCACTGGGCCGCCGTCGGCGGCGACCGGACGCGCCACGGAAACGAACAGCACCGACGCCAAAGCGGCAAGAGCGCAAGCAGCGGGTGCCATTCGGAGATGCAATGGCCCTCTCCTTTTCCGGGCGCGAACAACCAATTTTCTTGTCAAGCCATGTCAATATTCGGCACGATGATGGCTTTCCTTTAGAGGTACTGCGTGTTACAGCTGCATCGCCTTCGACCGCCGGCTCAGTGACCCGCCGTCCTCGTTCTGTACATGAAAGTGCCTTGTCCTCAAGCGGTATGTGACCGACGAGCATCGCGACTCCACCGGAGCATTCATCAAGATCCGACACGAGAAACTGATGTTTATGCAGATCTAACTAGCGCGACGAGGCCTGCGCTTTTGGCGCTCATACCACCTTGAAGCGCTACCTGGCACGGCGAGGCACATGGCTTTGTCGTCGACAGGGGAGCCGTGCACGCCGACGGACGGCGTACCTTTCAGGACCCGAGCACCGAGGCGAAGAGGTTCTCCATGGCCTGCCAGTGACGTTCGGCGGCGGCTTCGTCGTAGCTGGCGTTGTCGGGGACGGCAAAGCCGTGGTGGGCCGGGTAGGTCTCGATCGTGTGGGTCACCCCGGACTCGGTCAGGGACCTCTCGAGGAGCTCCTTGTCCTCGTCGGCGAACGACTGGTCCTCGATGGCCCCGGCCACGTAGACGGTGGCCCTGATGGCGCCGGCCTTGTGGTGGGGACTGTTCGGGTCGTCCTCCTTGGCGATGCCCCCGCCGTGGAAGGATGCGGACGCCGCGATCCTGTCGCCAAGGTTTGCGGCGGTGATGAGCGACAGCCGGCCACCCATGCAGTAGCCGGTGGTGCCGACGCCGCCGGGCTTCTTCTCGGGTAGCGAGTCGAGATAGTCCACGAAGGCGCTGGCGTCGCTCACCACCTTGTCAGGGGTGTAGCCCTGCATCATGCCCATGATCTTCTCCGCGGTCTCCTTTGTGGAGAATGCGGTCTTCATGTCGACCGGATCGTAGGGCCCGTTGCGGTAGTAGAAATCGGGCACCAGAACCACATAGCCCAGACCCGAAAGCCGCTCGCCCATCTGCCGCATGGTGTCGCGCATCCCCCCGGCGTCGGGAAACATGATCACCGCCGGCCAGGGCCCTTCTCCAGCGGGAATGCTGAGCGCGGCCGGGCAGATCCCATCTGCGGCCTCGATCTCCACAGAGCGTTGCGTCACGGTGACTCCCTTCCTCGCACCGTTCTCGGACCCTACAGGTGGATCCGGGACGAGGGGGAGAGGCAGAGGAGCCGTGTCCTTCGGCCACCTCCAGGACAGTTACTTGTCGAACGGCAAGTGCCTTGCCTGTCGACCGTCAAGTAGCTAACCTCGTTACGGAGCCGGCTGAGGGTCCGGGCCTGCAGGTTTCCAGTCTCCGAATCTTTCTCCGGATCTGCTGGTCTGCCTGGCTGAAGAAGGGCATCTAGGAATGGCAGAGCTCACACACAGGGAGTCTCGCGACGAAATCAGGGTCCGCATCTTGAAGGTTGCCCTGGAGTTGATCGCCGACCGGGGGTTTGCCGCCACATCGACGCGCGAGATCTCCGAACATCTGGGCTTCACCAAGGCCGCGCTGTACTACCACTTCCGCACCAAAGACGACCTGCTCGCCGCCATCGTGGCTCCAGCGATCGAAGACCTTGCCAGGCTGGTGAGCGAGACCAGCCCCTGCCATGGGTCCGCCGCGCGGTGTCAAATTGTCGACGGGTACATCGATCTCGTCACCTCCCACGAGGACCTCATGAAAGTGCTCCACGACGATCCCGCCGTTCGCCGGCGCTCGGCGCTCGGCGATGCCGCACCGCTCTACCAGCGACTCACTCAGCTGCTCTCGGGCACACAGACGCCCGACACCGCTCAACGAACACGTGTCCGTGTCGCACTCGGTGGCATTCACCTTGCCCTGCTTCGGGCAGACCCCAAAGACGACAAGTCGGTGGTGCGGGCCACTGCGCTGACGACCGCATGCAAAGCGTTGGGACTCCACCCCAGCGCCTCGCCTCATCGAGCTTCGTCCCGAACGCCATGACACTCGTCGCCTCCACATCCTGTGCAGGCTTGACCCTGCGTCCCGCGCCGGCTGAAGAAGATCCTGTTGAAGAACCACAAGGAGTTGGGAACAGATGACCTCGAAAGCTCTCAACCGCAATTCGCATGAGTGCCTGGTCCCCGACGATTCCGTCGAGCGTGTAGATGGGGCTCGGCATGGGATGCAAGCTGCCGAGCCTTCGGAGACAGCTACGGCTGATCCCAGCCTTGACGGGTCCTCGCTGCGGTCCGAAGCTGGCTCAGTGGGTGGTGGTCTCGTGGGAACGGCGAGCCACAAGTCCGCACGACTTCGGCCCGAAGCAGGTGAAGGAGCAGAGCTAGCGGTGACCGCGACAGGCCTCTCCAAGCGCTACGGAGAGGTCGAGGCGGTGAAGGACGTGTCGTTCACGGTGGGCCGTGGTGAGGTCTATGCCTTCCTCGGTCCCAACGGCGCCGGTAAGACCACGACCATCAAGATGCTCTGCACCCTCGCCCGACCGACGGGCGGACGGGCAACCGTGGACGGCTTCGACGTGGAGCGCCAACCCAAGGCCGTTCGGCGCCACATCGGCCTTGTCTTCCAGGACCAGACCCTCGACGACCAGCTCACCGCCGAGGAGAACCTGCGCTTCCACGCCGTCTTGTATCACGTTCCCCACGAAGAGGCCGCCAAGCGGATCGACCGCGTGCTGCGCCTGGTGGCGCTGAACCACAGACGAAAGGACCTGGTGTCCACCTTCTCGGGAGGCATGGCCCGCCGCCTCGAGATCGCCCGCGGGATGCTGCACACCCCGGCGGTGCTATTCCTCGACGAGCCCACGATCGGTCTCGACCCCCAGACCCGGGCTCTCATGTGGGAGGACGTCCTACGGCTCCGCCGGGAGGAGGGCGTGACGATCTTCCTCACCACCCACTACATGGACGAAGCCGAGTACGCCGATCGTATAGCGATCATCGACTACGGATCGATCGTCGCCCTCGACACCCCGGCAGAGCTGAAGCGCCTGGTGGGAGCCGACACGGTCGAGCTCACCACGGCTGACGACGACCGAGCAGCCACGCGTCTGTCCAACGCTGGCTTCAGGGTGAGCCGCGGTGAGGAAGCCATCGTGGTCTTCAGCGACGACGGCGAGGCTCAGGTCGCTCGTCTCATCGAGATCGCTGGGGTGCCGGTGAGCAACGTCCACGTCCATCGCCCGACCCTCGACGACGTGTTCTTGCACTTCACTGGGCGCCAGATCCGAGAGGACCACGCAGAGCGCGCGATGCCGATGCGCATGCGTGCGATGGCTCGGCGTCGTTAGGAGGACCGATGACCACATTGGACCTGGCCGTAAAACCGACGTCGCTGGTCGACGAGCGTGCAGATCTGTCTGGGGAGCTTCGCACCGTCGGCATGGTGTGGAAGCGCGAGCTGATCCGCTTCGCCCGCACCCGCACGCGCATCCTCTCGAGCTTCATTCAGCCGATCTTGTTCTTGTTCGTCCTCGGTTACGGGATGTCGAACCTGGTGGGAACGACGGGCGGCTTCGACTTCAAGAAGTTTGTCTTCCCGGGTATCGTCGCCATGTCGGTCGTGATGACAGCGATGTTTTCCGCCATCTCGATTGTCTGGGACCGTGAGTTCGGGTTCCTGAGAGAGATGGTCGTCGCCCCGGTCAGCCGGACAGCACTTGTCGTCGGAAAGACCCTGGGAGGGGCGACCATCGCCACGATCCAGGGGACCATAATGCTGGCTCTCGCCCCGCTCATCGGTGTGCACCTGACAGTGCTGGTGGTGATCGCGGTCATAGGGCTCGAACTGCTCATGGCGGTGGGGATGACCACGTTCGGAGTCTTCATCGCCAGTCGCATCCAGAGAATGGAGGGGTTCCAGGTCGTGATGCAGCTCTTGCTGTTCCCGATGCTGTTTCTCTCGGGTGCTCTTTTCCCCCTAAAGGGACTTCCCACATGGCTCGACGTGATAACGAGGCTCAACCCCCTGACCTACGCGGTGGATCCCCTTCGCCACGTCGTGTTTGCAGTTCAGCACATGCCGCCAGCCGCAGCCGCGCGGTTCTCGACGGGTGTCAGTCTGTTCGGCTACACGCTCCCTCTGTTCGCCGAGATCGGGTTCGTGTTCCTGTTCGCTGTGTTCTTCCTCGGTTTGGCTGCCAGGGGCTTCGGCCGGCCGGAATGACGCGGTGAGCAGCTCGCTGGTCCTGAGTCTGTCGTGGGTTCGAGCCCCATCGCCTCCCCCTCACTCACAAGAGTCCGGGTAAACAACAGCGCGACCGCCAAACGGCCCAGCGTTCAAGGCCGCTCGGAGCGATCTCGGCGCGATGGGTTCGATCTGGTCATCTGGAGCACAAACGGACACCCACGGCCTTCGTGACATCGACGGCAGTGGGCATGGATGGGTAGCGTCAGCTGCGGCATGAAAGAGCCCGTCTACAACACGATCATCGAGCCGTTCCGGATCCACTCGGTCCAGCCAATCCGGATGACTACACGGGAAGCCCGCGCCGAGAAGCTGGCGGCGGCGGGCTACAACCTGTTCCGCCTGGACGCCGATGACGTCCTCATCGACCTGCTCACCGACTCGGGCACAGGGGCCATGTCGGCGGAGCAGTGGGCCGGGATCCAGCGCGGAGACGAATCCTACGCGGGCGCCTCCTCGTTCCACCGCTTCAGAGACGCGGTCACCGACCTGTTCCCGTTCCGCCACGTACTGCCGACCCACCAGGGCCGCGCGGCCGAGCGGATCCTCTTCTCCGTCCTCGCCGGACCGGGCCAAGTGGTCCCCAACAACACCCATTTCGACACGACGCGAGCGAACGTGGAGGCCACGGGCGCCGACGCCGTCGACCTTCCCGTGCCCGAAGGACTGCAGCCCAGCCTGCGTCATCCCTTCAAGGGGAACATGGACGTGGACGGGTTGACCCGCCTCCTCGATGCGCACGCCGGCCATGTCCCGGTGGTATTCATGACCGTCACCAACAACTCCGGCGGCGGCCAGCCGGTGAGCATCGAGAACCTACGAGCGGTCCGGCAGGTCTGCGACGGGTTCGGGGTGCCGCTCTTCCTCGACGGCTGCCGCTTCGCCGAGAACGCCTGGTTCATCAAGACCCGCGAACCCGGCTACGAGACCAGGGCGGTGGCGGACATAGTCCGCGAGATGGCCTCCCTGGCCGATGGCATGACCATGTCGGCCAAGAAGGACCCCCTGGCCAACATGGGCGGGTGGCTGGCGATGAACGACGACGAGCTGGCCGAGCGGTGCCGGCGCATCGAGATCCTGACCGAGGGCTTCCCCACCTACGGGGGCCTGGCCGGGCGGGACCTGGAGGCGGTGGCCCAGGGGCTCACCGAGGCCGTGGACGAGGACTACCTGCGCTACAGGATCCGCTCCACCCAGTACCTGGGTGAGGCACTGGAGGCTGCCGGGGTGCCCGTGATGGTCCCCTTCGGAGGCCATGCCATCTTCCTCGACGCCCGGGCGCTTCTGCCCCACATCTCGCCTCTTAAGTACCCGGGCCAGGCGTTGGCGTGCGCGCTTTACGTGGAGGGCGGCGTGCGTAGCTGCGAGATAGGCACCGTGATGTTCGGCTTGCGTCCGGACGGAACCGAGGTACCCGCCGCCATGGATCTCGTGCGACTTGCCATACCGAGGCGTACCTACACCCAGAGCCACATCGACTACGTGATCGAAGTCGTCACCAAAGTGGCGGAGCGGCGCGAGGACTTGCGCGGAATGAGGATCGCCCGCGCCCCGGAAGTCCTGCGCCACTTCAGCGCCTCATTCGAGCCTTTGTAGGCGCGATACCTTCCCATTGTGGAGTTCCGTATCGACCGCGTCCCTGCGAGCGCGACCTTGGAGCTCAGACAGGCAGTACTGCGCCCGCACGAGACCGTCGACCAACTGGCGCTACCCGATGATGACGAGCCCTTGACCGGATCCTTCGCCGCGTTCAACGAAGACGAAGAGATCGTCGGAACCGTTCGTGTGGCGCCCGCCCGTCCCCCCTTCCCCGTCCGCACTCACACCGCAGCTGATTCACCGTCATGGCGAGTGCGCGGAATGGCCACCCGTGAGGACGCCCGCAACCTCGGCATCGGGAGCGCGGTCCTCAGCCGGGCCGTCCAACATGTGGCGGAGCACGGCGGAGGCCTGCTGTGGTGCAACGCCCGTGTGCCTGCCGTGAACCTCTATCGGCGAGCAGGTTTCGTGGAACATGGGGAGGTTTGGGAAGAGCCTGACATCGGACCGCACGTGGTGATGTGGCGATCGGTGCGGCTCTCCGATCCGTCCGAGTGATCAACGGATACCGGCACTCCATTTCCAACACCGTCCGCTTGCTACTGTGCAACAGGTGTCGCAGCGACGCGCGACCGCGGGAATGCGTTCGCAGAGATCGGTCCTGATCACGGCGGCGACAACCTTCGCATTGGCATCTGCCGCATGCGGTGGCCCGTCTCGACTTCAGACCTACACCGTTGGTCCCGCCGGCCACCAGATCCTGATAGCCGCCGCACCGAATCAAAAGGTTCCTATTCCCACGATGAGCGGCCCGACACCCAACAGCGTGGTCGCCGGTGCGACCTATTACTCCTACTCATTACGCCTGCCAGGTTCTGGTCGAGTCGATGTCACCGTGAGCGTGTCTCGGAGAGCGATTCCGGCGGCGCACGCTCGCTGGATCATCCAGGACTTCTTCAACAACGTCCCCGAGCGACTCACGACCTGGCACGGCCGGCCGGCAGACGCCGGCGTCCAGCCCTGTAGCACTCCGGCTGGCCCGTGTCCCGGTTGGGTCGGAGGTATCCAAGTCCTCCGGGACGGCACCCTGTACGACGTGGTCGTCAGCGCGGACAGTAAGTTGACCGCGTCGGCGGTAGTGAACTCCTTCGACATCTTCGCGAAAGAGTGAGCCCGTTCGGTACACCGAAGCCGGGAGCCGGAAGTGGATCACGACAAAGAAGACGAGGTGGGACTCGAGGCCGATCCCGACGACCAGGACGGGGGCGAGCCCGATCGGCCCTACTGGCCGCCCCCTCTCGTCGGGATCTCATCTGTCTCGGGGACCTCGCCGGGTGCAATCGGGATCAGTCCGCTCCTGTTCGAGCCGGAACCCGTCGAAGAAGGTGACTCCGAGGAGACCATCCCCTCGGCCCTGCTCCTGGCCCTGAAGGACCGTATGCACTCACGCCGATCCTGTAAGCCAGGTGAGCCGGGGTACGTCCATCGCCGCCTCGGAGTCGCAGACCAGGCGATCTTCCTAATAGATGACGGCAAGGACCACTGCATGGTCGGGCGCCTCGTGGGTGAGACACCCGACGGCTGTGCCTACTGTCTCGTCGCGCGCGTCTCGGTCTACCGGTGCGAACAACTGGCAGATGGGGACGTCCCGCTAACAGACGCGTTCTCCGATGCCCACGACCTCTCCTTGTGTGGCGTATTCGAAGAGGAGCAAGGCTTCTCGAACGTGCTTCTCGTCCAGCATTACAGGAGCGTGGACGGCGTTCCGCCTGACTACCTTCCGCCCAGTCCGTTCCTCGAGTTCACGGATGAGTCATCGCCGAACGGGCGGTGACGAGGCGTTGAGGAGTTCACGACAGCATGAGCCTTGTCCGTCGAGTTCCACCAGGTAGCGATGGCAGGGCTCTGTCTGAGTTCGTAAGACCAGCAGGACAGCGGTCGCAGTCCCAAACGTGTTCAGGGGATCCGTACATCGCGGCTTTGCGCGGCGAGTCGCCTCTCTTCCTCGGTCAAGTCCGACTCTTTGACGGGAGTTACGAGACTCCAGTGCCTCCCTACTGGACAACGCTGGAACCTCCACCAGCCAAGACGGACCGCTTTCAGGGAAGCGCCTGGGATCCAAATTGTGGTGTACAGGTGGCCATCTCGGCACCGCACGAGGGTGTTGCCACCGACCGAATAGCCGCGACGGCGCATCACGACGGTGGCCCCTAAGTACAGCAGGAAGACAGCTACGACGGCGATGACCTTGCGACGCACGGCGTCAGGGTACGCCAGCGAGCTTCGCTCAGGTGTGAAGAATAATGATCGGGTCGGATCGGGGAGGCCATATGAGGCTCTCAGGCAGGGCAAGCTCGTGGGCGAGGGTCTTCTCCCTCGTCCTGCTTGCCGGTGGCGCTGCCGGCGCTTCGGTAGCGACTGCTCCGACGAGGTCCTCGGTGGCCCGTAATGCGCCGCCCGTGTCCCCTCAGCCAACTACAGCCAGACAGAGCCTTACGATCGGCTTGGACCCCAACATCTATCCAGCCCCCGTCAGCCCGGGAATGGGCGATTACCGTTCAGGTTGCCCCAGCCTGGCAGGCGTCGACAGCTCCGCCCGGCCCTCGCTCGACCAACTGGCGCAGGCGCTGTTCGACCTCGGGGGCTCGCAGACCGAGGCGCTGCAAGTCACCGACCCTGCGTTCTGGCCGATGATCCTGACGAACAAGTACGGGACCTACTACGGGGGAGGATCTCGCCCGGTCTCACAACTCGTGTCGTTGCTCGTGGTGACTCCGGCCTCGCAATCTGGCTACGTCTTCCTGGTCAGCCACTGCGGCTATCCGACAACCGCCAGTTCTTGGATAGCGCAGATCTGCACGAACCCTGATGGGCGCACCGGCGCAAGGGCTTGCGATTCCTATCCGGCTCTTGCCACCGAGGTGGTGTTCATCGACCGCCTGGGCCACTGGCTCATCGTGTACAGCTACCCGTAGTTAGCACGACACCGCGAGCTCACGAATCACGATCTCATAGGCCGACGGATCGGATCCGGCGACTGAAGCCTTGCTCGAGGCAGGTCGAACGTTTCGCCCTGTGACTACGTTGACCGCCGGCGGCATCGCCGTGTCGACCCAGGTGGCGACCGACCGCCATCTGGTGCTCGCCAGCCCGGTGCATGTCACCTTCCCGACCACCGGTCGCCACACCTTCATCGTCCAGGCCGTGTACAAGGCACGCGAGCTCGCAGGTGAATACATCGTGCCCCTGGCCGCGGCCGAAGCCAACTTCCCCCAGCAGCTCGACTTCCAGGTGGACGTCAAGCTCCCCGGTGTGTCGGCTGTCCCAGCTGCTGGTGGTCGCCGTGCTTGCCGGGCTCGCCGGGCTCGTGGCAGCAATCGCACCGGGCAGGCGAGCGGGCCGGCTGGACGTACTGAGGGCCGTCACCACCGAGTAGAGCGGCCTGGAAGCACGCTCATAGAGGCACACCACCGAGGTGGTGCAGGCACCCGACAACGCTCGCTGGCTGTCACCCTTTCGGGTCTCATCACGATCTGGGTCAATGTGTGCATGAGATTCAAAGTCCCAAAGAACGAAAACACCGATCGATCAATGAAGACGCGTCACGTTCGCGCCATGACACTCACGGCCGTGGCACTCGCGTTCGGCGTCGGCATCTGCGGCATCGCCGCCGTGACGCCGGCGGGCGCCTCGGGAACTTCACGAACAACCGTCTCGGCCGAGAGCAGCCCCTACGGCCAGGTCCTCATGGTGGGGTCGGGCACCTACGCCGGTTACTCGCTGTACGAATTCAACCGCGACCAGCCGCACCACATCGCCTGCAACACGACCGTCGTGGCCACCGTGAAGCTGTCATGTGCAGGACCCCCGGCTGACCAGACCGCCGACTGGCCGGCGCTGGAGACCCAGGGCAAGCCGGTGGCAGGGCCTGGGGTCGACCACCGCCTGCTCGGCAGCATCTACCGGACGGACCTGGGGGCGCGCCAGGTCACCTACGCGGGCCACCCCCTCTACCTGTTCGACACGGCGCCTCACCAGTTCAGCGGCGAGCTCTTCTTGGAGACCGTTCTCCCGATCCCGCCGTGGCACGGGATCTGGTACCTCGTATCGCCCGGGAACGGGCTACCCGTGGCAGGTGCGGCGTCCCTCACGACGCAGACCCTTCCGAGCGGGCAGAACGTCCTCGCGGCGGTCATGCTCCCGGCGAGCGGCTCGCTGGCGATCACCGTGTACTCCTACAGCAAGGACACAAAGCGCCACAGCTCCTGCACGGGCAGCTGTGCGCTCGTTTGGCCACCGGTGCTGACAACGGGCTCTCCCCAGTGACTGCGGGCCTGCCGGGGCGTGATCTCGGTGTCATAGTGCGATCCGACGCAACCCACCAGGTGACCTTCCGCGGAAAGCCGCTCTACCTCTACTCGAACGAACAACCACGTCTGGATGCGCAAGGGAATCCCCTGACACCCGCCAGCACCGGAAACGGTAACGGCGTGAAGGGGCCACACGGCTTCGGCGGCCACTTCTCCGTCGTCGCACCCTGACCCTCGTCACACCCTGAACTCAAGCCGGGACCTCCGAACAGAGAAGTCGAGGGCAACCCGGGTTACACCCGACCGCACCCGCGGGTCGCGACCGCGATCTCAGGGTCTCATCGCGACCTCGGCGAGCGCGCCCAGCTGCTCCGTGGTGCCCACGCCGATGAGGACATCGCCCGCCTCGATCGCGTGCTCGGGTGAAGGGTTGGTGACGAAGCCGCCGTCGGGACGCCGGATCGCGAGCACCAGCGCACCTGTGCGGTCGCGTAGGTGCATCGTGCCGAGCGTGCTTCCGGTCAAGGGCGAATCGGCCGACACGACCAGTTCCTCCAATCGGAACGTGAGAGTACCGTCGTGCATGACAACGTCGATGAAGTCCACGACGTGGGGATGCGTCACGAACGACGCCATGCGGGCCCCGCCGAGCTGTTGAGGGTTGACGACCCGGTCGGCGCCGGCGCGCACGAGCTTGGACTCCGACGATTCGTTCCGTGCACGCGCGATGATCTGGAGGTCGGGTCGCATCGACTTGCCGGCCACGGTCACGTACAGGTTGTCGGCGTCGGAGTCGAGAGCGGCCACCAGCGTCGCGGCCCGATCGATTCCGGCCTGGTGCAGGATCTCGTCGTCCGTCGCGTCACCGCGAACCGACGCATAGGGAACCCCACTCAGCCGTTCGGGATCATGGTCGATCACCACCACGTCCCGGCCGGCGTTCGTCAGGAACTGGGCGACCTCACGACCGACCCTCCCCCATCCGCAAACGATCACGTGCCGGTCCATCCGGGCGATGTCCCGTTCCATCTTGCGCCTCCTCACGAGATCTCGCATATGACCCTCGATGAGCACTTCGAGCACGGCAGAGAACGTGTAGAGCGCGGTACCCACGCCCACGAGGATCAGGACGATCGTGAAGACCTTGCTCCCTGCACCGAGCGGACGTGGGGAGTTGAACCCCACGGTGGTGACGGTTATGACCGTCTGATAGACGGCATCCAGAAGATCGAACCCGAACGACAGGTACCCGACGGTGCCCGCCACGAGCACCAGCGTCAAGGCCCCGAGGCCGATCCTCACTCTCCTGAAGGGGTCGCGCACCTGGTTCATCATGCCCCACCGACCCGAAGACGCACCCGATGCTCCGATACGGGCCACCGATCACGTACCGTGTCGCTCCGGGTCATGAGTGGTGTTCGGCTAGTATCTCGTCGGCCCTCAGGCGGCCCGTCTCAGGGTTTGCGGTCTGCGACCAGTACTGGGATCCGTCGCTCGGTGTTGGCCTGGTACTCCGCGTACGGGGGATATGCCACAACCGCTCGCTCCCACCATCGCTCGCGTTCTTCACCGTCCGTCTCGTGCACGATCACGTCGAAGACCTCGGGGCCGTCTTGGATCCGAACCTCGTCGGGTCTGGCCTTGAGGTTGAAGTACCAAGAGGGATGCTTCGGATCCCCTCCCTTCGAGGCCACCAGCGCGTACCGGCCGTCGTGCTCGACGCGCATCACCGGCGACTTGCGGATGCTCCCGCTCCGACAGCCGCGCATGGTGACGACGATGACCGGCAACCCGGTGTCCCACAGAGTCGTCGCCTCGAGCCCGCCGGAGCGCTCGTAAGCGTCGACCTGCTCTCGTACCCAGTCCCAGCTGCTGGGCTCGTACTCGCCTTCGAGAGACATGGCTCCACAGTACGCCCGTGTTCGGCCTCGACCCGTCCTGGGCCACGTTGGTAGGGTCCCCCAGTCGTCGACCGTGGCGACCCGCAAGTGCTTCTCGAGGAGCTCGCATCACCATGTCCGACACCGTCACACTCACACGACCGAGACAGCTCGTTCTCGCGGACCTTCTGCCGGGAACGGTCGTGCGCGACGTGCTTCTCGTGATCGGCGCCGCCGGCTTCGTCGGGGCACTCGCCCAGATCTCGATCCACCTGTCCTTCACGCCGGTCCCGGTCACCGGCCAGACCCTGGGCGTGCTGGTCGCGGGCACGGCGCTCGGTTCCAAGCGGGGCACGGCCGCGATGGCGCTCTACGGATCGGCAGGGCTCGCTGGCGTTCCGTGGTTCGCCGGCCACTCGAGCGGGTACGTGGGGGCGTCGTTCGGCTACGTCGTGGGGTTCGTGCTGTGCGCGGCGCTGTGCGGCTCTCTCGCTGAGCGAGGAGCCGACCGGTCCCTCCTGAAGGTGGTACCGGCAATGGTGGCGGGCGAGGTCGTCATGTACTCCGCCGGGGTGATCTGGCTGGGCATCAGCCTCCACGTCGGCCCGACGAGAGCCGTCGCCCTGGGGTTGACGCCTTTCCTCGCCGGTGACGCCGTGAAGGCGGGCATCGCCGCGGCGTTGCTCCCGGGCGCGTGGAGACTGGCGGGACGTCGCTCGGCGTGACCGTACCGCCGGCGTGACCGTGCCGCCGGCGGCAACCGGAGTTGCTACTTCTCGTCAGACCCGTTCGAATACGGCGGCCAGTCCCTGACCACCCCCGATGCACATCGCCTCAAGGGCGTAGCGCACCTGTCGGCGGTGCATCTCGTGCATGAGCGTGGCCAGGATCCGCCCTCCGGTCGCGCCGACCGGGTGGCCGAGGGAGATCCCCGACCCGTTCACGTTCAGACGTTGGAAGTCGCTGTCGGAGAGCTTCCACTCGCGCGTGACCGCGAGCACCTGTGCCGCGAACGCCTCGTTCAGCTCTATGAGATCCATGTCGCTGAATTGCAAGCCGGCGCGATCGAGCGCGCGCTGGGTCGCGGGCACGGGACCGAGCCCCATCGTCAACGGAGACACTCCGGCCGTGGCCCATGACACCAGCCGTGCCATGGGACGCAGTCCCAGCTCGGCGGCACGTGCCGGATGGGTGACGATGCAGATCGCAGCAGCGTCGTTCTGGCCGCTCGCGTTGCCGGCCGTGACCGTCGCCTCCGGATCGGTCTTCAACAGTACGGGTCGCAACTTCGCGAGCTGTTCCATCGACGAGTCGGCCCGAGGATGCTCGTCACGTTCGACGTCGACGGTCTCGCGCGGCGAGACCACCTTGACGGGCACTATCTCGTCGTCGAAGCGCCCACTCGTTTGGGCTGCGACCGCGCGGCGATGTGATTCGAGCGCGAGCGCGTCCTGCTCCTCACGGGGGATCGAGTACTCGCGGCGAAGGTTCTCGGCGGTCTCGAGCATCCCGCCCACAACCGGGAAGTTGATGCCGCCGGCGGTCACCCGCGAACGCGCCAGCCGGTCGTGCAACATGACGCCGTCACCCCTCACTCCTCGCCGGAACGCATTGCTGTAGAACTCGACCTGGCTCATGCTCTCCACGCCCCCGGCCAACAGCACATCCCCGGCGCCGGTCTGGACCTGCATCGCTGCGTACAGCACCGCCTGCAGACCCGAGCCGCATCGACGATCCAACTGAAGGCCGGTGACCTCGATCGGCAGCCCGGCGTCGAGTGCTGCTACCCGACCCACCGCCGGCGCGTCGCCGTTGGGGTACCCCTGGCCGAGCACGACGTCGTCGATGGCGGCCGGATCGAGCTTCGTTCGATCGAGGACCGCGCGTACCACCGTGGCGGCCAGCTCTGCCGCGGGTACATCGCGCAACACCCCCCCGAACCGGCCGACAGGCGTCCGGAGCGGCTCGCAGATCACCGCCTCACGCATGGCCTGTCTCCCCCACGCGACGTCCTTCCCCTTCTCCTGTTCGGCGCCGGAGACCGAAGGTGGCGTTCATCCGGATCCTTCTGCTGCCGGGTCGGGGCGACGTCCGTCCGTCTTGGCGTTCGGTGCGGCTCGGGCCACCAGGTCGGGTACGACCTTGCCCAGCTCGGAAGGATCCCAGCGCCCGTCCTTCTCCGCACCAGGTCCGGCCACCCAACCCTCGGCCACGCTGATGCTTCCACCGACGGCGTTGAACACCCTGCCGGTGATACCTGCCGCTTCGGCACTTGCCAGCCACACCACGAGCGGTGCGATGTTGTCCGGGCTTCGCGGGTCGAACTCCTCCGCCTTGAGCTCGGGGGACGTGGCCCACCTGGAGAGGTTCTCGGTCATACGCGTGAAGGCGCCCGGAGCGACGGCGTTCACCGTGACCCCGTAACGGCCTAGCTCCATCGCGGTGATCACGGTGAAGCCGGCGATGCCGGCTTTGGCCGCGCCGTAGTTGGACTGTCCGGGGTTCCCGTAGATTCCCGAGGACGAGGTGGTGTTGATGATCCGGGCGTCGTTGTCCAGCCCCGCCTTCGAGCGCTCCCTCCAATAGGCGGCTGCCCAACGCGCGGGCGCAAAGGTGCCCCGGAGGTGCACCTTGATCACCGCGTCCCACTCCTCGATGCTCATGTTCACCAACATGCGGTCCCGCAGGATGCCTGCGTTGTTCACCAGGACGTCGAGACCGCCGAAGGTCTCCACGGCGGCGTCTATCAGACGTTTGGCGCCCTCCCAGTCCGAGACGTCCTCGCCGTTGGCGATCGCCTCTCCTCCCATGGCGCGGATCTTGTCCACCACCTCACCCGCGGGACCCTCTGAGGAGCCTGAACCGTCCACGTCGGCACCCAGGTCGTTGACGACGACCTTGGCGCCTTGGCGGGCGAACTCGATCGCATGTCCGCGTCCGATGCCTCGGCCCGCTCCGGTGACTATCACGACCCTTCCATCACATATTCCGCTCATGTCTCTCCTCGACTGCGTCGTCCTTCCTTCGTGTTCATACCTCGGGGGTCCCGCCGGGATCAAACAGCCTCGGTCGAGGCGGTCCCGGTGCTGATCAGCGCCTGCGCGTCGGCAGGCAGCAGTGCTTGTACTTGGCGCCGCTCCCGCAGGGACAGGGGTCGTTGCGCCCGGTCGTGCGCCATAGACGTCGCTCGTCGGCCTCGGCTTCCTCGAGCTCCTCCGTGATCGCCGCGATCGGCCGGCCGGCACCGGCCAGGAGCCCCATGCGCTCCAGGTAGGGAAGGACATGGCCGTAGAAGCGGCGGTAACCCGGACATAGGTAGTTGAGCCCGGCCTCGCCGTTCGGCGATCGAGCGAACCTGTCCTTCGGACAACCCCCGTTGCACAGGAAACCGACGGGGCACTCCACGCAGCACACCGGCAGGCCGTCGCGCTTGGCGTCGCCGAAGGCCACCTGCTCGGATGCCGCGACGAGCGCGCCGAGCCCGTCGCTCGTCACGTCGCCGAGGCGATGGGCTGTGTCGACGAAGTGGTCACAGGAGTAGACGCTCCCGTCGTGCTCGAGCGCGAGAACCTGCCCGCACGTCTCGGACATCACGCACAGGTTGACGCTCTGGCCCGTCACGACGAGCAGGCACTCGAGGAAGTTCTGGACGCCGATCTTCTCGACGTCGTAACGCACCCACTCGTCGAAGACGCTGCAGAGGAACTCCCCCATCGCCTCGGGCGCCACCGAGCGCTCCGACACGCCGCCGCCGGCGGCCCTCTCCACGACGGGCAGGAACTGCAGCCAGCGCACCGCCTCGTCGACGAAGAACCGGTAGACCTCCGACGGGTGAGCTGCCGTGGCCGCGTTCAGCGTGCAGAGCACGTCGGGATCGATGCCGTGCGCGCGGAGCAGGCGCAGTCCCCGCATCACCCGGTCGTGGGTGGGCCGCCCTCGCCGGTCGCCGCGGTAGGCGTCGTGCAGGTGCGCGGGACCGTCGATGCTGATCCCGACGGCGAAGTGGTTCTCGGCCAGAAAGGTGCACCAAGCCTCGTCGAGAAGGGTCCCGTTCGTCTGCAGGTTGTTCACGACACGCCACCCGTCGGGCAGGTGGCGGCGCTGGAGCTCCAAGGCCCGGCGGTAGAAGCCGACACCGGCCAGGGTGGGCTCCCCGCCGTGCCAGACGAAGTGCACCACAGGCCCTGGGCTTGCAGCGATGAAAGAGGCGACGTATGCCTCGAGCACCTCCGGACTCATCCGGAAACGTTCGTTCGAAGAGAAGAGCGTGGTCTTTCCCAGGTAATAGCAGTAGCGACAGTCGAGGTTGCAGACCGGTCCCACGGGCTTCGCCATCACGACGAAGGGCTCGGACGCGCTCGACACGGGGCTCATCTGTCGCTCCGCCATGCCGGGCGCGCCGACCTAGGACGGCTCACGCAGCAGCGAGCCTGCCTCGCGTCGCGCGTTGCTCATGTCGCCTCGGCCTCGCCCGCCCAGGCACCGAAGGCCGCCCAGAACGGGTCGAGGCCGGGGTGGACGAGCGGCCGCTCCCCGTCGTCGACCACGAGCACGCGGCCGTCCTCGGGTGGGCGCACCTCGCCGACGACCGCCGCCTCGATGCCTTCTGCAGCCAGTGCCGCGACGAAGCCCTCGGCGCGCTCGGGGACGACCGTCGCCAGCAGGGTCCCCTCCGAGATCGACACGTAAGGATCGATCCCCACGTGGTCGCAGACGGCTCGCACCTCGGGCCGCACCGGGATCGCCCGTCGGTCGATCCGTAACCCGACCCCGGCTGCGGCGCCGAGCTCGGCGAGGCCGCCCACGACGCCGCCTTCAGTGGCGTCGTGCATGGCCGTGACCCCTGCCTCTCGTAGTCCGAAGGAGGCGGCGAGGCGGGCCTCGGGCACGACGGTCATGGCGTCGAAGAGCGAGTCCGCGGCCACCACCACCTCCTCCCCCAGCTCCGCAGCCAGGCGGGCGGGAAACGTGGCGGCGAACAGAGCGGTCGCCTCGATCGCGGCCCCCTTGGTGACGACGACCGCGTCGCCCGGTGACGCCATGGTCGGGGTGACGTAGGCGTCCTCCGACCCCAGCGCGATGCAGGTGGCGCCGCCCACCATCGGCCAGTTACAGCCCTCGTAGCGGGCGGTGTGGCCGCTCACCACTGCGAGCCCAAGCTCCCCACAGGAACGGGCGTACGCGTCCCAGAAGCTCGCCAGGCCCTCGTCGTCGAGCTCGCCCGGCAGGTTCAGGTCGACCGTCATCCATCGCAGCGGGAGCCCGCTTGTGGCCGCGTCGGAGGCGAGGATGTGCACCGCGAACCATGCCGCTCGCTCCCAGCCGTAGGCGGGGACCACGAACACAGGATCCGTGGTGAGCGCCATAGCCACCCCGGGAGCCGGGCGCACCACCCCCACGTCCACGCCGTGGCGGGGCCCGACGAGCACCTGCGCGTCCGGCGCGCCGAGACGCGAGAGGATGATCGCCTCGAACCACTCGGGGGTCAGCTTGCCCAGCCGCGCTTCGGTCATCGCAACACCCTCCTCGGCTCGCTCACGGCTCACCTCGATCCGGACGCTCGCGCGACGCCGCTCCGACGGCGGCGACGAGAACCCGGGTGACCTCGGTCGGGTCCGGTGCCGCGCCGACGGCTGAGATCACGGCCACCGCTCTGGCCCCGGCTTCGATCACCTGCGCGGCGTTGTCGGCTCTGATCCCTCCGATGCCGACGACCGGCAGCGGTGTGGCCCGGGCGACGGTCCGAAGGCCGGCAAGGCCGACCGGGGTCGCCTCCGGCTTGGTGGGCGACGCCCATACGGTCACGCCAAGGTAATCCGCGCCGAACGCGGCGGCCCACCTGGCCTCGGCCTCGGTCCCGACGCTCACGCCGAGCGTCCGGGCGTGTCCCAGCCGGCGGCGCGCAGCTTCGGGGTGGTCGTGGCGTCCGAGGTGCACGCCGTCGGCGCCGACTTCGAGCGCGACCTCGATCCGGTCGTTCACCACGAAAAGGACGCCGGCCCTCCGGCAGCGCTCGGCCAACGTGGCCGCGACGGTGAGCAGCTCGTCGTCGGTGAGCTCCGGCGCGCGCAGCTGCAGCGCGTCCGCGCTCCCTTCGACCGCAGCGAGCCCGACGTGGAGATGCCCACTTCTGCGAGCGTCACCAGGCGAGGTGACCACATAGACGCCACACGGAGTCCTGGGAGACTCCTCGACGGCGCTCCTGTCACCGCTGTCGTCGCGCTGCATCCTGGGCCCGCCTGATCACCGTCGTCCGGCACGAAGGGCAACTATAAGGACTCCCCACGCTACGGTGCGTGGGGCGGCGCAGACGCCTCCGACCCCGCCGGCACCGCCGGGTCCACCCCCGGATCCCGAGGACTGGACCGACGAGCAATGGCTGGAGTGGCTCGAGGCCACCGACGATCCCGGCGAGGAACGAGCGCTCGCACCGACCAGACGGCGTCCGAGGCAGCGTGGAGGTGCCCTGGGCGCGGGGATGCTCGGGCTGCGCGACGCGATCTACGGGCATCTCGACGACGAGGTCGCCGTGGTGGTGGACGCGTCGGGGGGTCCGCCCGACGACGATAAGCCCGAGCTACGTCTCGATCCCGAGCATCCCGAACGCTCCGAGGTTGTCGTGCACCCGAGGACCGTCGGCCGACACCGTCGAGACCGATAGACGCTCACTCAGCGCGCAGGAGCAGCGCGGTGGAAGTGCGTGCCGCGACACGTCCGGGTATCGCGGCGACGATGTTCGCGAGCAGAAGGCTCCCACGCAGATCAGGGCCACCGACAGGACCGGGACTCCGGGCGCGGGGGTCGAGCCCCGAACCCCGCAGACGTGGATACGCATCGCGGCGATCTGCGCGATCAGTCGTTCGCGCTCACCTCGGCGAGCAGGTCTGCGAACTTCTTCTTCGCGGCCTCACGCCGCGTCGGAACGTGCTCTGAGGGAACGTCGACGGGCGTGTAGCGCTTCAGCACCTGGCGGGCGACGGTCACCTTGTGCACCTCGTCGGGACCGTCGTAGATGCGCGCGCCACGGGCTGCGCGGTACATGAGCTCGAGCGGCATGTCGGTCGAGAAGCCGAGACCTCCGTGAACCTGGATGGCGCGGTCGATCACGTTGTAGAGGACCCCGGCCCCGTAGTACTTGATCATGGCGATCTCGGTGCGCGCGGCCGGAGCTCCCTCGCGGTCGATCTTCCACGCGGCCTGAAGCGTCATGAGCCGCGCCGCTGTCATCTCGGCCATCGAGTCGGCTACCCAGCCCTGGACGAACTGCTTCTCGGCCAGGGTGGACTTGTGCAGGTAACGCGACACGGCGCGCTCGCAGAGCATGTCGAAGGCGCGTTGGGACTGCCCCAGCCAGCGCATGCAATGGTGGATGCGGCCGGGCCCGAGGCGCATCTGCGCCAGCCTGAAACCCTCCCCTTCCTTGCCGATGAGGTTGTCCACCGGTACCCGCACGTCGCGGTAGTAGATCTCCGAGTGCCCACCGAAAGCTCCGAAACGCACTTCGGGATGCTCCATGGTGGGCACGTCGCGCGCGATCTCGACTCCGGGGGTGTCAGAAGGCACGAGGATCATCGAGCAGCCTGCGTAAGGATGGACGTCAGGGTTGGTCACGCACATCACGATGAGAAAGTCGGAGATCGAGCCGTTCGTCGAGTACCACTTGTGGCCGTTTATGACCCACTCACCGCCGTCTCTCACCGCAGTCGTGCTTATGAGAGTGGGATCGGCCCCGGCCCCCGGCTCGGTCATCGAGAACGCGCTGCGGAGCTTGCCCTCGAGGAGGGGCTCGAGCCACTGCTTTCGTTGGTCCTCACGCCCCGAGGCCTCGATGCCCACGGCCAGCAGCTCCGCGTTGCCCGAGTCGGGAGCGTTGTTGCCGAACACCATCGGAGCGAGGAAGGTGCGGCCCAGTATCTCGGCAAGCAGCCCCAGCCGCACCTGTCCGAAACCCATGCCCCCGAGCTCAGGTGGTAGGTGCGCGGCCCACAGGCCCTGGCGCTTCACCTCCTCCTGGAGCGGGCGGAACGCCCGGACCAGGACTTCGGGAGGGAGCTGGAGGGTCTCCAACGGCACGATCTCGTTGTCAACCAGCTCGCGCGCCCATGCCAGCTTCGCCGCGTACTCGGGCTCGGTCTCGAAATCCCACGCCATCTTCCCTCCTCTATATGGCCCCTATGACCGGCCCTCGACGGGCCGGCCCTCGACGGCCGATGTCTGGCGGGCCTGTACCTGCCGCGGTGCACCGCGACCAGCTCGTACCGGCGCGCGTGACCTACCCGTTCCCCACACGCTTAGCACGGTCAGCACATCGGCGCCCAGCGCGGACGGTCGTCGCTGCGGACAGCGTGGGACAATCGTCGGCGTGGACCGCATAGGGATCGCCGACACCATGTTCGCCCGCTACGACATGGCCGCAGAAGCGATCGACGAGCTGAAACGGTGCTCCGGCTACGGCGAACGCTTCGACGTCGTCCGGCGCACAGTGCCGGGCTTCAAGGACCTCGGTGTCGAGTGCAAGAAGCTGATCGAAGAGGACGGGTGCAGAATCGTCGTGGCGCTCGCCATGCCCGGTAGAGCGGCCATCGACCAGGTATGCGCCCACGAAGCCTCCCAGGGGATCATGCTGGCCCAGCTCCTCACGAACACACACGTGCTCGAGGTCTTCGTGCACGAGAACGAAGAAGAGGACCCCGCCCGGCTCGCTGCCGTGTGCGTCGACAGGGCGCGCAAGCACGCCCGAAATGCCTACTGGATGCTCTACGAACCCGAACAGCTCACACGGCGGGCCGGCCAAGGTGTGCGCCAGGGGTACGAGGACGCCGGCCCGCTCCCCTCGCCCCCCGATTAGTACCGAGGCCCATCAGTACCGAGGCCTATCAGTACCCGAGGTCCATCAATACCCGAGGTCCATCAATACCCGAGGTCCAGACCTGCCTCGTGCCCGTGCCCGAGGTTTCGGTCGCCTGACCGTGACATCCCGCGCGCGGCGAGCAGGCGCTCCATGTGCCGGTGCTCCACGAGCTGTTCGCGCTCGATAGCGCCCCCGAGGACCATGAGACGGCGCTCACCGACGCCGGGGCCGTCCCTGGTACCCGCCCATCCCTCGACCGGCTCGAGCGACGACAGGTACCGGTCCGCGACATGCTCCACTTCTCTCGCCGGAGCCCCCTTCTCCAGGGCCAAGCACCAAGCCCGTACGGCGTCACGCCGCGTGACACCGCGACCGAGCTCGCCGAGGATGCCTTCGACCACCTGCTCGAGACCCTTGGCGCTTGGACCCTCGTCGACACCGCTGTGGCCGACGCCCCTCTGCTCGGCTCGCCCGACGACGCGCGGCACCCGGTCGAGCGTCGCCTCCAAGAGGCGCGCCGACAACCCGGCCTCACGCGCACGCTCCTCCCACCACCCGCGAAGCAGCTCCGGCGCGAGTTCTGGGTCGCGCGGCGCGCGAGTCGCGAAGTACGCCACGGCTCTCGCCCGCGAGCTTGCACGTCCTCGTCCAACGCCGGGCCGCGAAAGGCCGACCGGATCGCCCCGCTCCTGCGTAGCGTCGACCACACCGCCCGGGTCTGACCTGCGCGCGACCCCGGGCTCGTTCAGGAGCCCACGTTCGGCGAGGTGTGCGCGGATCGCTGCGGCGCGCTGGGAGAAGACCTGGCGCACCTCGGGGCCGATGCCTGCGATGTCTGCCCGGCCCCTCGTGGGAGGTTCCCAGGCGACGCCCAGGCGCCGCGTCAGCTCGTGACGGAGCTGTACGTGGTAGAGCGCACCGGCAGTCGCCGCGTGAACGTAGACCCCTCGTCCGTCGATCGCGCTCCAAGTGCCGTCCGGGGCTCGGCCCAGGTTCGCCACCACCACGTGGGTGTGCAGGTGTGGATCGAGGGCGCGGCTCGTGCGGTGCACGAAACCGCCTGCCGCCACCCCGTCGACGGGAAGGGGGATCCGGTGAGCGCCGCTGCCCCGGCGCACCGCCAGAGCACGGCGCTCGACGTAGGAGAGGGCCTCTTTCACGGCCTCGTTGTGACCGGATCGCACCTCGGCGGACACGTCGGGGGCACCGAGCGCGTACAGGAGGCTGACCGACTTGGGCGCGCAGAACGTGAGGTCGAAGCCGGCCACCTTCACCCGGTCGTGCGACCGCCCGAGCCGCTTCCCACTCGACGGGTCGAGACCCGCGAGCACCGCCTCGAGGTCGCCCGCGGCCACCTTTCCCCGTAGCTCGAGCAGGTCCGCGCCGGCGCTCAACCACTCCCCCGGCGCCTCGACTCCGGTGTCGACGACTTCCAGGTAGTAGGCGTGGCCGCCGGTGCGCACCTTGGAGACGCACAGCACGTAGCCACGGTGCGCCGCCGTCCTCGCCGCGCAGCTCGCAGCGGTCCTCGCACAGCGGCCCCACGGCAATGCGCGCGTCGGCCGGGACGACGATCTCAGAGCGTCAAGGGCAGCAGGCGTGCTGACCCCGACATCACGGGATCACCCGGCGAGGACGTCCAGTTCCAGGTCACCGTCGAGCAGCTGAGACCTCGGAGCGGCACGCCCGGTGCGAGCTGTTCTGTCCAGGGCCGACGCCACGATAGGACCGAGTTGGTCGATCTCCAACAAGAACCCGTCGTGACCGGACGCGGACTCGATCACCGTCACGGGCCTATCACCGGGGAGCAGGCGTGCCAGCTCGTGCTGCAGAGGGAGTGGGTACAGGCGGTCCGAGGAGATGCCCACCACCGTCACCTCGGCGCTCACCCTGGCGAGCGCCTGAGCCGACCCACCACGTCCGCGGCCGATGTCATGGTGGTTCATCGCCTCGCTGAGGACTATGTAGGAGTTCGGGTCGAACCGCCCGGCCAGCTTGTCCCCGTGGTACTCCAGGTAGGACTCGACGGCGAAGCGCCCGCCTTTGAGAGGCTCCTCCGGTGCCTGGGCGCGCCGGCCGAAGCGGCTCTGGAGCTCATAGGCGGTCCGGTAGCTCACCTGGCCGATCCCGCGGGCGATGGTGAGCCCGTCCAACGGGCGCGCCACGGTGCCGTAGTAGTCGCCGCCTGCAAAAGCCGGGTCGGACCGGACGGCGCGGACCTGCAGTGAGCAAAGCGCTATCTGGTCCGCGGTGGCGGCGGCACCGACCGCGATCACAACGGCCCGGCTGACACGCTCGGGGTAGCCGACGCACCACTCGAGGACCCGCAACGCACCCATCGAGCCCCCGATCACGCCCGCCCACCTCAAGATGCCGAGATGGTCGGCGAGCGCGACCTCCACGGCGACCTGGTCACGTACGGTCACCTGCGGGAAGCGTGAACCGTAAGGGCTGCCGTCAGGCGCGGTCGACGCAGGGCCGGTCGTACCCTGGCACCCGCCGAGCACGTTCGGGCAGACGACGAAGTACCGATCGGTGTCGATCGGCCCACCGGGCGCGATCATTCCTTCCCACCACCCGGCCGTGGGATGCCCCGGGCCGGCCGCGCCCGTCGCATGGGAGTCGCCGGTGAGCGCATGCAGGACCAGGACGGCGTTGCTGCGGGCACGGTCGAGCTCGCCCCATGTCTCGTAGGCGACCGAGACCTCCGGGAGCGAACCACCGCCTTCGAGCGGCAGCGCTTTGCCGGGCCCACCGAACAGCGCGGCGAACTGCCGCCCGCCCGGATGATCGCCGGGTTGCCAGACGCCCGGGAGCGCTAGTCGTCTCATGAGCCCTTGGCCGCACGCAGGCCGGCTTCGAGATCAGCCAGGATGTCCTCGATCGACTCGAGCCCCACGCAGAGCCGCACGAGATCGGGGGTGACGCCGGCGGTTACCTGCTCGGCCTCGGTCAGCTGCGAGTGCGTGGTCGACGCCGGGTGGATCGCGAGACTGCGGACGTCGCCGATGTTCGCGAGGTGGCTGAAGAGCTCGAGCCCTTCGATGAACTTCCGGCCCGCCTCGGCTCCGCCCACGATCCCGAACGCCAAGATGGCGCCGCCGCCACGGGGCAGGTACCGCTTCAGGCGCTCGTGCCACGGGCTCGACTCAAGACCCGGGTACGCCACCCAGGCCACGTCGCCGCGCGCCTCGAGCCACTTCGCCACCGTGGTGGCGTTCTGCACGTGCCGCTCCATGCGCAAGCTGAGGGTCTCGAGGCCCTGCAGGAACAGAAAGGCGTTGACCGGGGAGATCGCAGGTCCTGTGTCTCGCAGGTACTGCAGGCGGGCCTTCAAGGCGAAGCGCGCCGGGAAGAGGTCCTCGGGTAGCTCGCCGAACACCAGCCCGTGGTAGCTCGGGTCCGGTTCGCTGAACCCGGGAAACCGGCCGCTTCCCTCGTAGTCGAACACGCCGCCGTCCACGATGACGCCGCCGATCGAGGTGCCGTGCCCTCCTATGAACTTCGTCGCGGAGTGCACGACGATGTCGGCGCCCTCGCGCAGGGGCTGTGCCAGGTAGGGCGTCGCCACCGTGTTGTCGACCACGAGCGGCAAGCGGTGCTCGTGGGCGATCTCGGACACGCCATCGAAGTCGAGGACGTCACCCTTCGGATTGCCGAGCGTCTCGGCGTAGAACGCCTTCGTGTTCGGCCGGATGGCGACGCGCCACGCGTCGAGATCGTCGGGAGCGTCGACGAAGCTCACCTGCACCCCGAGCTTCGGCAGGGTGTAGTGGAACAGGTTGTACGTGCCGCCGTAGAGCGACGCCGAGGACACGACGTGGCCGCCGTTCTCCGCCAGGTTGAGAAGCGTGATCGTCTCGGCGGCCTGGCCGCTCGCCACCGCCAGCGCGGCGACCCCGCCTTCCAGGGCGGCGATCCGCTCCTCGAAGACCGCCTGGGTGGGGTTCATGATCCGGGTGTAGATGTTCCCGAGCTCTTCGAGACCGAAGAGCGCCGCGGCGTGGGCGGTGTCTCGGAACGTGTAGCTGGTGGTCTGGTATATCGGAACGGCCCTTGCCCCGGTCGTGGGGTCGGGAGCTGCACCGGCATGGATCTGTCGGGTCTCGAAGCCCCAGTCGGGCACTGCCGTCTCCTCCTCGAAGCGCTTCGCGGGCCTGGCTAACCGACACCCCACGGCGGCCCTGCGGGCCGAATCATGAGAACTCTGACTAGGTTAGTCAGCTTTAGTGGCCCTGGGCAAACGGCCTGTTCAGCCAATGTGTCGGTAACGGGCAAGCAGCCGGCGCGCCGCCTGGCGTCCGATGTCGGCAAGCTCGGGCGGCCCGAGAACCTCCGCATGGGACCCCAGCCGAAGAAGCAGCCGTTCGAACCACACCGTGCTCGACACGCCCAGCACAACCTCGGTGCGACCGTCGGTGAGCGCCGCGGTGGAGATGACGGGCACCGCCTCCGCCACCCAGGCCGCCGCTTCGTCGACCGCGAGGTGCACGACGGTGGCATCAGGACCTGGGACGAACGCGGCACTCGCCGGCATCCGGTCACGCGACGCCGGAGCCGGCCCTGTCTTTCCGAGCTTCTTGCCCGTGGGACGCAGAGCCACGATGCGGTCGACACGGAACCTGCGGGTCCCCTCGGCGCGGTGGCAATAGCCGTCGAGGTACCACCGGCCGTCCAGCGCGACGACGTCAACAGGGTCGACCACGCGCAAGGACTCCTCGTCGCTCGACACCGAGTAGTAACGCAGCTCGAGCTGGTCGTGCGCGAGCGCGGCGCGCCGTGATTCGGCGAGGTGTGGTGGCTCGTCGAGGTCCACCCGAAGCGACCCGAGGTCACCGAGGGTCGCCTCCAGCTTCTCGAGAGCGCGCGCCAACGCGCCCTGGGGGTCGGCTCCGGTCACCGAGAGGATGGCTCGCGCCGAAGCAGCCAGGGAAAAGCCCTCGGCGGCGGTGAGTCGACGGGCCCGGGCGAGATCCGGGCCCAAGTCGGCTACGACCTCGTTCTCGTCGACGATGATCTCCATCAACTGGTCCGGCGTGTACGGAGGCAGGCCGCAGCAGGCCGCCAGCTCGAGGTCCGCGATCAGGTCCGCGGGTGAGTACCCGAAGCGCTCCGCCAACTCGGCGACAGGAGCCCGGCGTTGCCGGGCGAGCCACGTGAGCACGGCGAGCAACCGGTGGAGGCGCCGGCCTGCGCCCACGCGTCCTCCTGTCGCCCTTGCGCCAACGCCGTCGCGGTCCCCTGGATCTGGGTCCTTTGGTGCTCCGTGATCACTCGGTGTGTGCGCGTCTTTCGGTGCTTCGTCGACGATGCCGTTCCTGGTGGGCGCTCGCGAGGCGTCACGCCCGGGACGCCTTGCGTCCGAGCGTCGCCGCCGCACCCGCTTGGCCGGCGTGGCCGAGACGATCTCCTCGAGCCAATCAGCGATCTCGTCGCGAAGCCGCTGCGGTGCGAGCACCTCTGCATGGTCGCCGAGCTCGAGGACCCAGCTTCGCAGGGCTGCGGTGTTCGTCGCCTCGAGACGCACGACCACCGAGCCGCCGCCCCTGTGCTCGGTGACGGTCTGCTCTCCGAGCTCCGAGACGACGAGCACGGCGAGCGGCGCGTCCACTAGGACTTCGACCGGTACGAGCTCTGACTCCCCCATCCTCCAAGGCTCGTCTCGCAGCGCCTCGGAGATCTCGAAACCCTCGGGCAGGTGGAGGGAGCCGGGTTCGCCCACCGTCGGCAGCCCCTCCATGCGGTCCACCCGGAAAGTGCGCGAAGCGCCCCGGTCCCTGTCGTGGCCGACCAGGTACCACCAGCCGCCGTGGAAGCGAAGCAGCGCCGGATCGACCCGACGTTCGTCGCCGCGATAGGAGAAGCTGAGGCTCGAGCGAGAGCGAAGCGCCTCGTGGAGTCTCGGGAGCGCCGGCAAGGCGGGCAGCTCGGCAACGGGTTGCGAGCCGGCAGAGGCGGGCAGCCCCAAGCGCCACAGCGCGTCGCGGCCACTCGGGTCACCGAGGTCAACGCCGGCCACTGCGAGGTTCAACGCCGCCTGCTCGTCGGATTCGAGCTCGAGGTCGCGCAGGTAGAAGTCCTCGGTGCGGATCATGTAACCGATCTGGTCCCTGCCCTCGACCGGGACCGTCGTGATCTCGACTCCACCACCGCGGAGCGTGCGCTTGTCGCGTTCGAAGGCCTGGCGACGCGCCTCGCCTTCAGGGGGGTAACCGGGGACCGAGCTTGCGATCTCGCGAAGGGACCTCGGCCGCCCCTCGCGCAGGAACAAGACCAGGTCCGTGAGACGCTCCAGCCGGTCCACCACGTCCGTCAGCTTGACATCGAACCCAACGCCATGTGGCGGAAACGCACCGGCAGTGTGACACGCACGAACGTAGCGAGGAGCTGGTTCGAGGCACGCGACACGACCACGATCGCGAAGCGGCCCACACCACCTTGGGGCGCTTGCCCGAGTGGTCGCTCCACCTCGTCGAGCCGGTAGGTCCCGCGGTACTCGACGACGCAGACGTCGTGCAGCTTGCCGCCGGCGCGCGCCACGAGCAGGTCCAGCAGGTGCGTGCGCTCGGCGAGTTGTTTCGCCGTCACGAGCCGGACACCGCCGAATGATCCTCGGCCGTGGACCGCGTCCTCGGCCACCGGCAACGCGAGGTAGCACGGACTCGAGTTGGTGCCAAGTGCGTTGCGGGCCGAGGTGCAGCTCGCGAGCGTCAACGAGCCAAAGGAAGACAACGACAACAGGGCGACCGCCGCGACCGGCGCCAGCCTCCTCTCACTGAAGAACGTCACACGGTCACCTCCGAGACCTCGGCCTCGATCCTCGCGTCGACGACGCCGGCACGCGACATGCGGTGGCCCCAGACGATCGCCCCCCACGTCGCCCATCCCACGGGCAGCTCCCCCCAGAAGCTGATGATCCTGTAGAGAAGCACGGCCGCGACCGTCTGTGTCTCTAGTCCCCCGAACGCCACCAAGGCGATCGTGAGGCTTCCTTCCACCACCCCGAGTCCTCCCGGGGTGATCGGCAGGTTCGCAGCCAACTGGCCGGCACCGTAGGCGAGGAGAAGCCCCTTCCACGGGACCCCGACACCGACCGCAACGAACGACAGTGCGAGGCATCCGCAGTCGAGCAACCAGTTCGCCACACCCCATCCCGTCACGGACATCACCGTGCGGGCGCCGAGCCGCACTAGCGAAAGACGGTCCACCATCGCGTCGACACGCGCAGCAGCCTCCTCGCCCGGCCAGTGGAACAGGCGCCTGCTCGCTCGCACCGACGAAGACGTCACCCATGCGACGACCCCTCGCTGAACGAACAGGGCGCCGAGAGCCACGGCGGCGGCCAGGACCCCCACCGTCACCCACACCAGGTCGAGCCCCGCCCCTTCGGCACCAGCCACGGCGAGCCCCGCGGCGGCCACGACCGCCAGGCTCACCGAAGCGGCCACGAACACCGCCGCCAAGGTCCAGCCTGCGAACGCCTCGTCGGCCCCCTGCCGGCGGTACTGGCGGAAGGCGAACACCGACGACACCACGGGTCCTGCAGGCATCGAGTTGGCGATGGCGGTCACGGCAAAGGTGACCGCCGTGACGCGCCCCAGGCTCATGCGCACCTGGCCCGCCTCCAATAGGCGTTGCTGGACCACGCCGAAGGCGACTAGCGATCCCGCCTCGAGCGCGATAGCCACGGCGAGCCATACCCAGTCGATGTGAGACAGGTATCGCGTCGCGCCCGAAAGCTCGCCTCGACGGCCCGCCAACGCCCAGAGGGCGAGTGCGGCCAGCCCCACCCCTAGGACGTAGCGAAGCCATGGCCAGACACGCCGCAAGCGTCGACGCCAGACCGGGAGCCCGCCTGAGCCCGGCTCTCTCGGGGCGCCGGTCATCTGCGCCGCAGCGGGTGCACGAACGAGACGATCGTCGCCAGCGTCAGGTGGGACCGACGTGCCGGCCGTGCGATGGCGGTCATGCCCGCTGATCGTGGCACATCGGCGGAGGGGATCCTTCGCATCGTGCTCGTAGGATGGCGAGCGGTGTCGTCACCGATCATCAGCGAGCTGACGATGCGAGTGCACGTTCCCGGCACGTTGCGCTCGGGAGCCGAGCTCCTCGGGGGCCGCAGGGTGGTGGTCGCCCGATCGGTCTCGCGCCATCACGCCGGGGCGCTCAGAAGAACCGACGGCGCGAAGATCGCCTGGGCGGCCGAAGCCGCGTTCGCACAGCGCCTTCCGCTCGTCTTGGTTCTCTCGTCGTCGGGGTCCGAGGTCTCAGAAGGCGTCGACGCGCTGCACGGCTGGGGGAAGGCGGCTGCTGCGGTGTCGGCGTGCTCGGGAGTCGTGCCCGTGCTCGCGGCGGTGACCGGGACAGCTATCTCGGGACCGGCGCTGCTCCTCGGCCTGGCCGACGTGACGATCATGACGCCGGACTCCTTCTCCTACCTCTCCGGCCCCGACGCCGTGGAGGGGTTCACGGGCATCCGAACCGGACCGCGCGAGCTGGGCGGGACGGCGTTGCACGCCACCACGAGCGGTCTGTGCGCGCTCGTGGCGTCCGACGAGGCCCAAACCTCCGAGCTCTTCGGTGTCGTGCTCGGCTACCTGCCCGACAACACCGACGAGGAGCCGCCACCTATCCCGACTTCTGACCCGCCGGGTCGTCTGGCGCCGGAGCTGCGCAGCATCGTGCCCTCGTCGGATCGCGCCACCTACGACGTGCGCGACGCGATCCTTCCCGTGGTCGACGACGCGGAGCTGCTCGAGCTGCGCCCGCGATGGGCCCCTCAGATCGTGACCGCCCTCGCGAGCGTCGCCGGCAGGGCCGTGGGGGTGGTGGCGAACCAGCCCCGCTCGCTCGCCGGCACCCTCGACATCGCCGCCTCACAGAAAGGTGCGCGCTTCGTGCGCTTCTGCGACGCCTTCAACCTGCCCGTGGTCACCTTCGTCGACACCCCGGGATTCCTGCCGGGGAAGGACCGCGAGTGGCGCGGGATGATCCGCCACGGGGCGGAGCTGGCGTTCGCCTACGCCGAGGCGACCGTGCCACGTGTGTGCGTCGTGCTGCGAAAGGCCTACGGAGGTGCCTACATCGTGATGGACTCGAAGGCGATCGGGAACGACGTCTGCCTGGCGTGGCCGTCGGCGGAGATCGCGGTGATGGGGGCGAAGGGGGCCGCGCAGGTGCTCCGCCGCGACGGGACCGAAGAAGAACGTCGCGAGCTCGAGGAGCATTACGAACAGAAGCTGCTCGGCCCCTGGGTCGCCGCCGAGCGCAGGTACGTCGACGACGTGATCGACCCGGCCGAAACGCGCGTCGCGGTCTGGCGTGCGCTGGAGTTGCTCTCCACCCGCCGCGAGCGCCTCCCCAGACGCAAGCACGACGCCGGCCCCATGTAGCCAGCCCTTCGCTGAAGGGCTCCCATCGGGGCCGACCGTCGAACCGTCACCACCAACGCCACCTGGGGCCTGTGCGACCTCCTCGTGATGTCACAAGTCGGCGAAGGTGCCCGCGTCGGTTCCAAGTTACGATCGTGGCCCCCGCCAAAGCGGGGGCCACGATCGACTTCACTCAGTCCCGACGGCCTGTGACCGCCGGATCCTAAATGTAACGCTGGATCAGGTACCGATTCCCGTGGTCGGTGAACTGTAACTGGGGCCGGTTGTGTTGGCAGCAGTAGCGTTCGAGGCATTGCAGTCCGCCGCAGCGGTTTTGTTGCCGTAGAACGTCCCTGCCCCGGTACCCGCCGCAACATCAACGATGTACCAGCACGTACCAGTCTGGCTGAGATCCGCAAGCGCTACGGTCTGGCCTCCATTGGTCACGGCCACGCCGACCTCGTTCTTGTAGTTTGTATCCGAGTTCTTGATCTGCGCCGTCACCCACTTGAACTCCGGTGCGCCCTGTGTGTAACACGAAGTGGTCCCCGCACCGTTGCAGCTGGCGACAGTTGGGTCCGGAAAGGCCTGGCCGTTGTTCTGGTAGATGGCGGCAGACTCGGTCGTAGCGTTGGTCAGGTTGGACTGAGCAGCGCGGTCGTTGGCCCCGCTCGTAACCCCGAGGAAGGTCGGGATGGCGATCGCCAGCAGGATCGCGATGATGAGCAGCACGACCATGAGTTCGATGAGGGTGAAGCCGGCTTCGCCCGCTCCTTCACCTTCGAGCTCTTCCGCCCGCGTATCGCGCAGGTGCCGGAGCATGGACTTGATCATGACTTCCTCCTATATGGTCAATCGGCAAACGTCTGCTGCCGGGAGAGTCATCGACGGGGAGGAGACGGTGCTTTAGGCCTTTTGCCTTCACTGCCAGGAATTCCTCGCATTACGACCATGCAGGTGCCACTTCTTGTGAGCGTCGATGTTCACGAAATCACATGGTCACCGCAGCCCGCAGTGCCGTAATTTCCTGTGCAAGACCCGCTCAGCGCTGAGTATCCGGTCGGTACAAGCAAGTCTCTACGGTCAGCGGGCGCGCTATTTCGAGCTGGCGCAGGCGGACTGCTCACCTGTCGAGTAATAGACGCTCCCTTTGAGCACGAGGTTGTAGTTCGGAGCGGCGCCGGCCGGAACAGATCCACCGATCGCAACGGGGCCGCCCGAGATGGTGATTGACGAGATCGTGAACAGTCGGGGGAACGAGTACAGGCCCTGGAGGAACGTAGACATCTGCCCGTAAGTGCCGGTGAGAGTGAAGTCGACCGTCACCGGCGTTACCCCCGCGCTGCCCGTACTCCCGGTCGCCTCTGTCACGCTGATGCTAGGCGTGTTCGGGTCGCCGCTCGAGACGGCCAACGCGGTCACCTGCTGAAGGAAGCTGTCGACGTTCGGGTTACCAGGGATCTCCGTGAAATTCTTCGTCAAGGTCGTACATGTCGGTCCCAGGTTTGCCTTCTCGCGATTCAACGAAGCGATCTCTGTCCGGAGCTGTATCTGCTGGCTCTGGAGCTGTGTCTGCTTGGTGTGCAGGCTCGTGAGCTTCGATCCTTCGGGGGATATCCACGCCAAGTAGACGATCAGGGCAACGACGACCACTCCGACGGCCGTGAAGAGCGGAGCCCGGTACTCCCGGAGGCGTTCCATCAGGAGCTCGCCTTCTTCACGAGGGCGGCGCTCTTGAGCGAAACCGTCGACTGGAAGGAGACCGTCGTGCCACCGGGAGCCGGCGCGTTCGTGACCCCGCTCACGCTAGGCGAGTCGAACATCGTCGACGCGGTGATGCTGTCGATCCACTCAGCTACGGGATCGAAATGGGCATTGGCAGGGAAGCTGCCCGACACGGATACCGTGAAGCTTCCCACGGACCCCGCAGTCGATGCACCGGGCGACGTTGTGGACGAGGACCCCGACGTTGACCCCGACGCGGCGATGCCGGTGAAGCTGGTGAGCGACAGGCCGGTAGGTGTCCGTGCATTCAGTTCCGCCAACACCGCAGGCCAGTTGACGGACGTGGACGCGAGATGTGTTATCTGGCTCTCGGTTACGTGCAGCTCACTGTTCACGCGCACGACCCTGTCATATGTGGGGATCAGGGAGTGAAGCCCGGCGACATTGTTCCGAAGCGCGGTAACATCGTTCTGCACGCTGTGGACCTGGAGGAAGCGTGCGGCAGAGAGACCCCCCAAGAGCACTACGACCGTGGCCGCGCCGATGGCTGAATACTTGACAAGCAGTCGTGCGCGTTCGCGTTGGAGGACCTCGGGCGGGACGAGGTTGAACTTCTTCACGGCCGGGTTCGGCTCGGGAAGCGCCAGGCCGATCGGTGCCGCGAGAACTGGCTCTATGCTCGCCACCTGCTCGGACGAAAGATCGAGCCCCGACAGGTCCAGACGCGTCAGGGGAGACACGAAGCGAACCGGTATGCGAACCTCCGCTTGCAGCTGCTCGAGAAGTCCCCGCAGCCGGGATCCCGCTCCAGTGATCGTCACATCTGCAATGGGGGACCGCCCCGGTAGAGAAGCGAAGTACTGGATCGAGTTCCTGATCTCGCTCACCAGTTCCCCGATGGTCGGCTTGACTGCGCGCTCGGCTGATCGCACCTGCGACTCGGCGGCACCGAGATGGCGCTTCATGTCCTCGGCGTCGACAAAGGGGACGTCCAATGCAGAGGCTATGGCCGCAGTGGCCAAGTTGCTCCCCATTCCGATGGTGCGAACGAACTGCGGGCGGCCTTGCTGATGGACGACGATCACCGTCAAGCCGGCTCCGATCGACACGATCGCCTCGGGCTCCTGCGCCTCCGGCACGCTGTCCACCAGGGCCCTCACCAGGGCCGAAGAGACGAGATCGACCCGCTCCACGTGGAGACCTGCCTGCTCTACGGCACCGACGACACCATCGATCAGGTCGCGATGCGCAGCGGCCACGAGCACATGCCTCTGAGTGGTCCCGTCGGGGCCCTCGTAGTCCGCCAGCACCTCGGTGGAAAGGATCGTCTTGTCGGCCGGAAAGGGAATGACCTCCTCCGACTGGAAACGAACGGCGCTCTCGACCTCTTCATCAGGGACCCACGGAAGTTCGATCTCACGCATAATGGCGCGTAGGCCGGCGATCCCAACGACCACCGACTTCGAGGAGAACTTGCCGTTGCGCCAAAGGCGCGTAATCGCTTCGGAGACCGCCGAAGAATCTTGAATTTCGCCGTCGACGACGACACCAGGGGGAAGCCCGACTTGCGAGAACGCCCGCAGCACGGGACGTCGACCGTTGACCTCCAGCTCCGCGGCGCGCACAGCGCTCGTGCCGATGTCAAGCCCCACTATCTGTTGCATCTGGATCGTCCCATCATCAATCTGGTCGCTGCAGGGTCTATGAGAGCTGCAAGGCCCGTGCCGCTTGCGGCAAACCGCTCGTCACGTCGCCTTGGAACATCGGCAGAACCGATCGAAGCCTTGACATCCTGCCCATCCTTCGTGTGAGGGGTACTCGTCATCCTCAACTCCCTCGCTCAGCTCTGGGGTATGTGCTTTATGTAGGTGAACATCGGCAGGTACATGCTGACCACCATCGCCCCGACCATGGCGCCCATGGCGACCGTCAAGATCGGCTCGAGCATCGAGGTGAGGTTGTTCACGGTGGAATCCACCTCGCCGTCGTAGAACTGGCCCACCTTCTGCAGCATGTTGTCGAGCTGGCCGGTCTGCTCGCCCACCTCGATCATCTGGATGACGAGGGTCGGTACGACCCCCTCGTGCTTGCGCAAGGAGTCAGCCAGTGAGTGGCCCTCGCGCACCCCGGCCTTGGCATCGAGGACCGCGTCCCCCACGATCCGGTTACCCGCCGTGTCGGACACGATGTCGAGCGACTCGAGGATTGGGACGCCTGACTGCACCAGAGACCCCAGGGTGTGGGCGAAGCGCGCGAGCGCGACCTTGTGGGCCAGCGGGCCGAACACGGGCGGGCGCATCTTGAAGGCGTCCCACTTCTTGCGACCCGTGTCCGTCTTGATCCAACGCCGTAACAGCACGACGCCTGTGACTATGACAGCGAGGATGAGGACAGCCGCGGGCGAGATGATGGTCTTGGACATCCGGATCAGCATCCGGGTGGGCAGTGGAAGCGTTGCGTGAAGCGACGAGAAGAGCTTCTGGAAGGTCGGAACGATGAAGATCAGCAGTGCCAGGAAGATCACGACCATGACCGACACGACCACTGCCGGGTACGTCATGGCCCCGCGGACCTTGCGCTGGAGCTCGGCCTGCTTCTCCATCGTCGACGAGAGGTCCAGAAGCACCGAGTCGAGATGACCGCCCGCCTCCCCTGCCTGCACCATCGTCACGAAGAGCTTGCTGAACACATTCGGGTGCTTGGCACACGCCGCCGACAGCGAGGAACCGCGCTCGACGTCGAGTTGGACGTCGCCGAGGACGCGCGCGAGCTCCTTGTTATCGACCTGTCCGGCGAGAATCCCGATAGCGCGGATGACGGAGAGCCCGGACTCGACCATGGTGGCGAGCTGACGGGTGACGACGGCCGTCTCCCCCAGCTTCACCCGGTTCGAGAACCCTGGGATCGTGATCTCCCGGTGGACGTCGACCTTCGACTGCGGCGTCACCGCGATCGGCATGTAGCCCATCTCACGGAGCTTCCCCACGACGAGCGTGAGGCTGTCGCCATCGAGCTGGCCCTGGACGAGTTTCCCGCCGTGATCTCTGACCTTGTAGTCGAACGTGAGTGCCATCTCGTGCTCCTATGACGCCTGCGCTATCGCGCTGCCCTCTGTCCTCAAGTGGTTCCGGAGGTCTTCCTCGTTGCGGCAGCGGTCAAAAGCGACGCTCTCGGTGATGCAACCCTCATGAACGAGCTTCGCCAGTCCCTGGTCCATGGTCTGCATGCCGTACTGGCCGCCTGTCTGCATCAACGAGTAGATCTGGTGGGTCTTCTCGCTGCGGATCAGGTTGCGAATTGCCGCCGTGCAAAACATCACCTCGCACGCCGCCAGCCGTCCGGAGGCGTCCGCGTTCGGGATCAGCTGTTGCGTGACGACGCCCTGAAGTGCGCCCGCGAGCATGGCACGCACCTGCGACTGCTGGTGCGTCGGGAAGATGTCGATCACCCGGTCGATCGTCTGGGGCGCGTCCTGCGTGTGCAAGGTGGCGAAGACCAGGTGTCCCGTCTCCGCCGCTGTGAGCGCCATCTGAGTCGTCTCGAGGTCGCGCATCTCGCCGACCAAGATGACGTCGGGGTCCTCACGGAGCACCCGGCGCATGGCCTCTGAGAACGAGAGCGTGTCGCTTCCCACCTCTCGTTGGTTCACGATCGAGCGCTTGTGGTTGTGGAGGAACTCGATAGGGTCCTCCACCGTCACGATGTGAAGCGGCTTGGTCCGGTTGACTATGTCGACCAGGGCTGCGAGAGTCGTCGACTTCCCCGATCCCGTGGGCCCGGTGACCAGGACGAAGCCCTGGCGCATGTCGGTGAACGTGCGAACCGACTCGGGGATCCCGAGCGTGGAGAACTCAGGGATGTCGTGCGGGATCGCGCGCAAGGCCGCCGCGACCGTTCCGCGCTGCTGGAAGACGTTCACACGAAAACGACCCACGTTGGCGATCGAGTGCGAGGTGTCGAGCTCCTTCTCGGCCTCGAACCGTTCACGCTGGGCCTGGGAAAGTACCCCGAAGACCATCTCCCGGATCGTCTCGTGCTCGAGAGCCGGGCACCCCTCGACAGGGCGGATGGCGCCGTTCAGCCGGATCAGCGCCGGCATGTGCGAGGTCAGGTGGAGGTCCGAGGCCCCCATGCTCACCGCGTAGCGCAACAGGTCGTCGATATGAAAGGGCACGGTCGTCTCCCCCACCGGGGAGGGGCGCGGAGGGGGATGGGTGGTGCTGTCGAGGTCAGGAGTGGTGGACATCAGGGGTGCCTCCTCGTGTGGGGCAGGTAATTGATTGATCGGGCGCTCACCGGCGCGGGTTGAGCCCCCGTCACCCGCTGAGGGGCCCGGAACGCTGCAAGATGAGCGTGGCTGGGAATGCTCATGCGACCACCCGCAGAACTTCCTCGAGGGTCGTCTCCCCCTCGAGCGCCTTGCGCAGGCCGCTCTCGCGCAGAGTGACCATGCCCTGCTCCACCGCGATGTGGTGGATCGCGTCGACGCTGCCACCGTCGAGGATCACCTGCTCGACTTCTTCGGTGACAACGAGGAGCTCGAGAAGAGCCTTTCGCCCTCGGTATCCCGTCTTCGAGCAGGCGGAGCATCCGACCGCGCGGTACAACTTGGGTGCCTTTTTGCCCGCGAATACCTGTTCGGGTGACCAGCCGGCTGACACGATCTCCGCCTCGGTCGGCACGTAGGGCTCCCTACAGTGCACGCAGAGCTTGCGCGCGAGCCGTTGGGCCAGTGCCCCGCTGACCGCTGAGGTGACGAGGTACGGCTCGACACCCATCTCAACGAGGCGCATCGGGGTGCTCGCCGAGTCGTTCGTGTGCAATGTGGCGAGAACCAGGTGCCCGGTGAGAGCCGCCTCGACCGAGATCATCGCTGTGTCGAGGTCGCGGATCTCGCCGACCAGGACGATGTCGGGGTCCGCCCGGAGGATCGATCGAAGAGCCGAGGAGAAGGTGAGGCCGGCCTTCGTGTTCAGCTGGATCTGGTTGATGCCCTTGATCCTGAGCTCGACGGGGTCCTCCACGGTGATGATGTTCTTGTCGGGCGAGTTGAGCGCCGCCAGGGTCGCATAGAGGGTGGTCGTCTTTCCCGATCCGGTCGGGCCGGTCACCAGGATCGTGCCGTAGGGCTTGGAGAACGCGCCCCGATAGCGCTCGAGCAGGTCCTGGTCGAAACCGAGGTCCTCGAACCCGAGCAAGATGTTCGACTTGTCGATGATCCGCATCACGACTTTCTCGCCGTAGATGGTGGGGAGCGTCGCCATTCGCAGGTCGATCGGGCGATTACCCACGGTCAGGGAGATGCGACCGTCCTGGGGAAGCCTGTGCTCTGCGATGTTGATGTCGGCCATCACCTTGAGGCGTGTGGTGACGGCGCCGGTGATCGATCGGGGACCGGTCGACATGTCATGGAGCACGCCGTCGATGCGATAGCGGATGCGGAGGTTCTCGGCGGTGGGCTCGACGTGGATGTCAGAGGCTCGTTCGTTCAGGGCTTGCAGGATGAGCAGGTTCACGTACCTGACGATCGGCGCGTCGTCGACGACGGCTTGGATGCCGGGCTCGTCGCCCGAGTACTGCGTTTCGTCGGAGGAGGCGGCTGCGCTCGAAGCGAGCTCGCTGGCATCGCTGCCCTGGTGGTACGCACGATCTATGTAGGCGACGATCTGCGACTTCGTGGCCACCACGGTCACGAAGTTGCGCCCGAGGATCGTGCGCACGTCGTCCATGGCGAATACGTCGGTGGGATTGGACGCGGCCACGACCGGCATGTCATCGACATCGCTGATCACGAGCACGTTGTGATGACGGGCGGTCGCCTCGGGCAACCTGAACGCCGCAGCGAAGTCCACTCCTCGGACGTCGAGGTCGACGAAATCGAGGCCCATCTCCTGAGCCATGCCCCACATGAGGTCCGTTTCTGTGACCAGCTTGCGCGCGTTCAGGATCCCCGCAACGGCCTGACCGGTGCGATTGTGCTCCGCCACGACCTCTCGCATGGCTTCGGACGAGACGCGCCCGCCTTCCACCAAGACCCTTGCCAGAAGCGGAAACTCGGCGACGCCGCCTTCTGACGACCCGGGCTTCTTCTCGTCTGGTCCGCTCTCTCGGTCGGCCGACTCCAAGACGTCTCTGGCCCGGTCGAGCCCGGTGGCTGCTTCCCGGGCCAGCCCGGCAGCTCGTAGGACGTCGTCGTCGGTCACCCGGCCCGTCGGGCCGGCGGCGGGTTCGGGCTCGGGACGCACCCCCGAGACAACCGGAGTCTCGTCTTCGGCTTGTGGGCCACGTCGGTCCTGGAGCGCGTCAGCAGACGGCTCCGTACCACTTGCCCCCGCCAGCTCAGGTTCGGGTGGGGAGTCGCGGTACAGGCGTGACAGGTAGAGCTCGATCTGTTCGCGACTTGCCACTACCGGGACGAAGTCGCGCCCGATGACGGTCCTCAGGTTGTCCAGCGCCACGACGTCGCTGGGATCGGAGATCGCAACCACGGGCGCGCCGAACCGGCGACCGAGAGCCACAACGTGGTAGCGGCGAGCCACGGGTTCAGGCAGAAGGGACCCGGCGGCCATGTCGACGCTGTAGCGCTCGAGGTCGACATGCTCGGGGGCGGCTTCGTCTGCGACGAGCCCAGCGGGCCCGGGGTGAGCCATGTGTTCTTCATCGGCACGACGCGAGGCGAGATTGAACGCCGGGAGCACGATTCCCGTCCGCACGCGCCGCCCGGGGATCGATCACACGAGGTGATACCCTCCCCCCGGATGCAAGCGGATGGTGGCCAAGGAGTTCTCCCAGGTCCAGGCCCTGTTCTCCACCTCGATGCCGTCCCGGAGAGCCGTCACCTCGTACCGATGATCGGACCAGGTGGGTGATGGCCGCGACAGCCACGACGAACGCGATAGCCGCGATCGCCGGGGTCTTCGGGCTGGTGATCGGCTCGTTCTTGAACGTCGTCGTCTACCGGCTCCCGAGGGGATTGTCGCTCGTCCGCCCCGGATCGTTCTGTCCCTCGTGCGGCGCATCCGTGAGGTGGTTCGACAACGTGCCGGTCGTGTCCTGGCTCGTTCTGCGCGGCCGCTGCCGCCGATGCCATCGACCCATCTCGTTGCGCTATCCACTTGTCGAGCTTGCGACAGGGCTGATCTTCGCGGCACTCGTCTTGGCCTTCGGACCGAGCTGAACCAAGGGACAGACCCCGGCCTGCACAGATCAGGTCCGCTTACCCGCGTGCCCGAGACGTCGGGTTCAGCCGGCGACAACCGCAGTGCCGGCGTGACCGGTGGCGAGGACCCCCATCCGCTCGAGCATGATCTTCAGGTCGTGGGGGTTCGAAGCGGCCTTCATGGCCTCACGCAGCTCGATCACACCGTCGCGCATCAGACCCGCCACGGACTGGTCGAAGCTCTGCATGCCGTAGTACTCCCCGTCGACGATGATCCGGTCGATCTCAGACGTCTTAAGAGGGTCGAGAATCGCCTGCTGAATGCGCCCGTTCACCACCATGATCTCGGCGGCCGGGACCCTCCCGGGGCCGTCCGCCCTGGGGATCAGGCGCTGGCAGATCGTGCCGACCAGACCGGCGGACAGGCTCACCCGCACCTGCTGCTGCTCGTCGGACCTGAAGAAGTCCACGATCCGGTTGACCGTCTCGGTTGCCGTCCTCGTGTGGAGCGTGGAGAGCACCAGGTGGCCCGTTTCCGCCGCGGTCAGCGCCGTGTAGACGGTCTCAGGGTCTCGCATCTCCCCGACCAGGATCACGTCCGGGTCTTGCCGAAGCACCACGCGCATGGCACTGGTGAAGCTCTCTGTGTCGAATCCGACCTCTCGTTGCTCGATCGCGGACAAGTCGTCCGTGTGCAGGTACTCGATCGGGTCCTCGATGGTGATGATGTGGCAAGCGCGCGTGTGGTTGATGTGGTTGACCATGGCCGCCAGCGTGGTCGTCTTCCCGGATCCGGTCGGCCCGGTGAGAAGTATCAGGCCGCGGAGCTCCTCTGCCAGGCGCCGCACGACGTCGGGCAGGCCAAGCTCGGTGACGGTGGATGGGTTCGTGTGAACGAGACGCATGGCCAGTGCTACCGACCCACGCTGGAGGAACGCGTTCACCCGGAAGCGCCCGAGCCCTGGAACCGAATAGGCGAAGTCGGCCTCGTGCTTGGCTTGGAACATCTCCCGGATGTTGGGGGGCATGATCGCGAGGGCCAGCTCTGACGTGTCCTTCGGCGTGAGCGGGGGTCCTGCCAGGGTGCTCAACACGCCGTTTACCCGCCAGCGAGGAGCAGACCCCGACTTCAGGTGGAGGTCCGAGCCGTCGACGTGGGCAAGGTCACGCAGAAGCCGGTCGAGATCGTCCTTCTTCACGGCATGTCCCTCAACTTGTGTCACGCGCGAATCGTGGAGGGACCCTCGAGGAACCCTCCTGCACCGATTTCATCGGCGGGCCATTGACGGATCTGAAGCCGTAGGGGCATGGTCTTGGGTCATGACCCCGCCGCACTCGTCCGCCACGGGCCCCTCTAGCTCCTTCGAGCTCACGCTTTCGGACGTCTACCTGCTGACAGCAGAAAGCCAGGGGGAGATCACCGTTCCAGGCCTGAGGGTGGTGCTCGATCAGCTAGGGCTTACCGTGGTCAAGCCCGACGGTGCAGTTGGTGCCGTCCTGGCCTGGGAGAAGCTACGCGGCCTTCGCACCGCGAAACGCATGCAGATGCCGTCGGGAACATGCGCCGTGGTTGTCGAGGCGGTCTCGAACGACCGGACACATCGCTTCGCGGTCCCTACCGATGACCCCGATGGTCTCGAGGCTGCCGTTGCCGAGATCGCGAGCTCGAGAGGCGCAAGTGGGGAAACCGGTGCACCGAGTGGTCGTCACCGATCGTGGTGGCGCAGGCCGCAATGAGGCACTCCCTCGCGCTCACCGCCAGCTCAGAGTCGTCGAGTTGATCGGCCCTCGTTTGCGATCGCACTACCCGTGGCCGATCTCCCACAAATCGGTCTCCAGGAGAACGGACCGTTCGTCATGGAACCGCAATACATACGCAAGTAATTCCTCAGGTTTTCTGGTAAGTATTTGATGCATGGAACCTCTCGTCCTGGAGTCTTGCCATAGCACCTGGCTATTCGACACCGAACGCATGCGCTTCTGTCGGGTGTTGAAAGGACTCGCCAGGGACGACCGCCCGTCTGCGTCGACAGGATGGCACGCCTACTTCGGCCTCGAAGTCGACCCGGTGTCCGAATCTTTCGTCGTGCTCATGAACCCTGAGGGGACCAGGCTCTTGCGTTCGTGGCGGCACGTCGATCACTGCACCCAGTGCGGCGGAGAGGCCACGGGAGAGCTCTCGCTCGAGGAGCTGCAGAGCGCGGCACGCGCCTGAACTGTCCTCACCAGGGTCTACACCTGACCCCGTAGGCCCGGACGGGCCATTTTCTCGGACAACGGCTTCAGCGCGCCAGGAGATATTCCGATGAACCGGGCATGCCGCTGTACCCTGATCAGCCCGTCACCGTCGAGGTTCCGTCCGGATCTCTCCACGAGCGTCATCGGAGACGATGGGTCCGACGTAAGGTCCGAGGTGCAAGGAAACCGGACATGACCAACGAAGGTCCCCAAACAGAGCCGACGCCGAGCACGGGGCTCGCCAGCTCGATAGAGTCGACCGCTGCGGAGCTCTGGAACGAAGTGCTCCAGCACCTCGACGAGGTCCAATCCGTGGCACCGTCCTCCGCGGAGCAGTGGGACGAGGTTCTCCAACGCCTGAGCGAGGTCAGAGAAGCCCACACGAAGCTCGCCACCGCCGTTGACCACCTCAGCGCTCTTCTTTCGAACGCGCTGGTGACCGAGCGTCAACGGGACCTTGCGCGTCGAGGTATTGCCGCCGACCTCGAGCCGGACGGTGACGTGCCACCGCTCCAGGTCCCTGCGTCCTCGGACCTCGAGGCCCGCGAGTCCCCGAACCTCGAGGCCCGCGACCCCAGCGAAGAGATACCCTTGCTGGCCGAGCAGACCGTGACCGGCACGCTTCTGACACCCGAAGAGCGCGAGACCTACGAACCCGAAGCTCTCGATGCGAGCCCCGAAGGTGAACACCCGTGGATGACCGAGTCCGTGGGGGTCCCCCCTGTGGGTGGGAGCGAAACCGAGGAGGAAGCCCCTTGGCTGGCTGACGTTGGCGCCACAGAGGCTCCTGAAGGGACCGCCGAGGGTTCAGCACAGACGTCGGAGGCGCTGGCCGAGACCGCACGAGACTCAGGCGAGACCGCCCAAGACCCAGCACAGACCGCTTCGGTCGAGGTCCCCGACGGCGCGGCTTTCCAAACCCCACAAGTCGTGGACGCCCTTCTCGCGGCAGAGTTCGGCGACGCTGCGGTCAGGATCATGGATCCTGAGGACCTGACGCTCGACGCTTTCTTGGCCCAGGAGTTCGCTCCGGCCGAACCGGGGGACCAGGTACCGCCGGAGAACCCGCCACCCCCGACACCTGCCGACCTTCCCCCGCGGTCGTCGGACTCCCCCTTCCTGGCCGAAGAGTCCACCCTGCCGATCGAGCCTCCGCCGATCCCCGAACCGCTCGCAGCCGTCGACGCAACCGAACCGGAAGCCGACCTCGATCCTCTCCCGCTGTCGTCGGACTCCCCCTCCCTGGCCGAAGAGTCCACCCTGCCGATCGAGCCTCCGCCGATCCCCGAACCGCTCGCGGCCGTCGCCTCAGATGGCTGGGGCGAACCTTCGCAGATCCGCGAATCGCTCAAGACCCCCGACGCAAACAACCTCGAAGGCACCGTCACCGAAGTCGGTCCCGTCGAGGAGGCAACCACACCGGAGGCCGACCTCGATCCTCCCCCGCCCTCGTTTGCATCGATGACTTCGGAGATCCTCGAGGCCGCGCCTGAAGATGCACAGCCGGTGGCGGATGTCCCTCCCGAAGAAGAAAACACGCATGTGCAACAGGATCAACTAAGGCCGAACACGGTGTCCGAGGACTTCACGATCATCGGCAAGCGCCGTAACCACTTGCACCTCCGCCTGAACTGACCTCGAAAGCGAAGTCGCAGGCCCGTAGAGACCCTCAGATCGGAGGACGGCGCCAGGTGCCCGAGCTGCCCCCGGTCTTCTCCCACAGGGCGAGCTCGCCCACGCTCATCGAGCGGTCAGAGGACTTGCACATGTCGTAGATGGTCAGCGCTGCAACGACACATGCAGTGAGAGCCTCCATCTCGACGCCGGTGCGGTCCACCGTCTCGACCTGCGCCTCGACCTCGACGTAGTCGTCACCAAAGGTGAAGTTCACGTGCACCGGCCCCACGAGCAGTGGGTGGCACATCGGGATCAAGTCCGAGGTCCGTTTGGCGGCCTGGATCCCGGCGATTCTCGCCGCGCCCAGGACGTCGCCCTTGGTAATCGCGTTGCTGGCCACCTTGGCCGTGGTCTCCGGAGCCATCATCACCCGGCAGCGAGCCAGCGCCCGGCGGTGGGTCAGCTCCTTCGGGGTCGCCTCCACCATTCGGGCACCGACCAGGGGGTCCAGGCGCGTAATGCTGCGGTCGGACATTGCGGGCATTCTACGCCGCGCAGGCTCTTTGCCCGGACCCGGCAGGGGGACACGAGGGGGGGTTGGCAGCTACACTGGCACTCGAGGCGCTGGAGTGCCAACGAGGTGCCGACCGCGCCATACGAGAGAGCCGAACGAAGAAAGGGGCCGGGCGCAGATGCCCACCTACGAATACGCATGCACCTCGTGCGGGGAGCACCTCGAGGTGGTCCAGTCCTTCCGAGACGATCCGCTGAGCGCGTGCCCCGCGTGCCATGGCCCGCTTCGCAAGGTGTTCGGCTCCATCGGTGTCGTCTTCAAGGGAAGCGGTTTCTACAAGACCGACAGCCGCTCGGCCTCCAGCTCCTCCAAGTCCGCCGCCTCCTCGAGCACCAAGTCCAAGGAAGTCCCGTCCACCGCCAAGTCGTCAGAGGGGTCCGCAGGGTCGTCCGGCGCGGCATCCGACGGCTCCAACGGCAACGGACCCTCGAAGTCCTCGTCCTCCTCGGGCGCGGCCGCCGCCTCCTGAACAACGCCGGCGGCGGGCCCGAGCCGGCGCTCGACCCCGAGACTTCATGCGCCGCCCAGCGCCATGTTCCCGATCGCCACGCTCTGGCCCGCCGCCAACCCCGGGAGCCACTCCACGTCGCATCCGATGTGGAGCACCGACTGGAGCATCTTCTGTAGCGTCGAGGCGATCGTCACCTCTCGAACGGGCTCGGCGAGCTCCCCTCCTCGCACCATCAGCCCCTCCGCCCCTACCGAGAAGTCGCCGCTCACAGGGTTCGCACCCGAGTGGACACCGGTGACCGACTGCACGTAAAGGCCCTCGCCGACCTCGGCCATGATCCCCCGGGCGTCCAAGGCTCCGGGGCTGAGCGACAGCGCCCGGCAGCCTGCCACAGGTGTCGAGGCGTAGCCGCCGCGCACCGCCGACGCAGTGGAGGACGTGGACGCCCGCCTGGCTGCCACGGAGTCGAACACGAATCCACGCAGGACCCCTCCTTCGATCAACACGTTGCGCCGGCAGGCCAAGCCCTCGGCGTCGTATCTCGACGCGCCGAACGCACGCGCGTCGGTTGGGTCGTCGACAAGCGCGAGTGCCCCCGCAGCCACCTCCTCGCCGACACGACCGGCAAAGAACGATCGGCCCTTCGTCACCGCCTCCCCTGAGAGAGCCGAGGAGACGATCGCGAGGAGCGTGGAGGTTACGCGCGGATCGAGAACGACCACCAAACGCGCCGACTTGGCCTTCGTGGCTTCGAGCAGGCGTGTCGCGCGTTCGACCGCGTCGAGGGCGGCGCGGCCAGGGTCGAGGCTCGCGACACCGCGCCCGGCCGAGATGCCCGTTCCCGTCTGGCTGTCGGCGGCCTCACCGGCGATCGCCATCACCGACAGGCTGCACATCGTGCGGCTCGCGCAAGCAGCGATACCGGTCGACGAGGCCACTGCGGACTCGAATGCCATGTCTCCGTAGTCGCAGTACGCCACCTGGCGTACCCTGTGGTCCACACCGCGCACGCGTCGTTCGAGCTCGAGCGCGAGGGCGACCTTCGTGGCGGTGGGCACGCTCAGCACCGATTCGTCCCACAGGTCCAAGGACGCCGGCGCCACGCCGTCGGGTTCGGCCAGGCCGACGTGCTCGTCGGCAGTAGCGAACGTCGCGTTGTCACGGGCCTCGGCGAGCGTCTCGGCCACCACCGCCTCCTCGAGCGACCCCGCATATGCGAAGCCCTGGCGCCCACCGGTCACCAACCGCACCCCCACACCGGCGGAGGTGGCGGACGAAAGCCACTCGATCTCACCTTCGTACGCTCGTACGTCGACCTCTGTGCCGCGCGAGACGTAGACCTCGAGCTGTTCGCCGTGGCGCGCCTGGGATGCGACCCTCGTCGCCAGCTCGAGCAGCTCCCCGGCCGCCTCGGCACCCGAACCGGCACTTCCTGGCTTCTGCGGCATGGCCGCCGGCTCTGTTGCCGGCTCAGCCACCTGCTGTTCCCCCGATCGTCATCGCCGTGACGCGCAGGGTCGGCTGCCCTGTGCCCACGGGCACGTTCTGTCCGTCCTTGCCGCAGGTCCCAGGTCCGCACATGGCGAAGTCGTTGCCGACGGCGTCGATGCGGCGCAACACCTCGGGGCCGTTCCCGATCAGGTTCGCGTCCCGCAGAGGCTCGGTGACGTGCCCGTCTTCGATGAGATACGCCTCGGCGGTACCGAAGACGAAGTCCCCGGTGGCGGTGTTCACCTGGCCGCCGCCCAGCTTGGCCACGTAGACCCCTCGCGGGGTCTGGGCCACCATCTCGTCGGGATCGGACCCGCCGTTCACGAGGAAGGTGTTCGTCATCCTCACCATCGGAAGATGTCTATAGCTCTGGCGCCTGCCATTTCCCGAGGAGAGCCTTCCTCTTCTGCGCGCTCGCTGGAAGTCCCACATGTAGTCGGTGAGGACCCCGTTCTCGATCAGCACGTTGCGCTTCGCCTCGTGCCCCTCGTCGTCGATGGCGAAGCTCCCCCATTCGGGTCCCATCGTGCCGTCGTCTACCAGCGTCACGAGCGGGCTCGCCACCTGCTCGCCCACGCGCCCCACGAACACAGAGGCGTCCTTTTCGATGTGGTCTGCCTCGAGCCCGTGACCGCACGCCTCGTGGAAGAGGATGCCACCGCCACCTCGGGCCAGCACTAGCGGCACCTCCCCGCTCGGCGCCGGGCGAGCAGAGAGCTTCACGAGCGCCCTACGTGCGGCGGTCGTGGCGACGTCCTCCACGTCGACGACGTCGAACAGCTCGAAACCCACCGTGAAGGCTGCCGACTCGAAACCGCTCTGCATACCCGTGTCACCCACCGCCACGCACGACACCACGAAGCGCGAGCGAACCTGGTCGTCGGCAGCGAGCAACCCGTCGCTGTTTGCCACGAGGATCCGTCGGCGACCGTCCCCGTAGGCGGCGGACACCTGGGAGATCGCAGACCCCGACGAACGTGCCGACTCGTTCGCTCTCAACAGCAACTCGATCTTGCGAGCCTTCTCCACCGACTCGGGCAGAACCGCCACCTCGGATCGTCGGCGTACCTCGGAAGGCTCGACGACCACCGCGCGCCCTTTGCCTCCGCGGTGCGCCACTGCCGATGCGGCCTCGGCGGCTGCCAGCAGGCCCTCCTCGGAGAGCTCCGCGGTGTGGGCATACCCCGTCGTCTCGCCGACGACCACCTGCACCCCGGCGCCGCGGTCACGCCCCGAGGACAGCTCCTCGACCCTGCCGTCGTCCAAGACGGCCGAGGTGCTCCTGCGATCCTCGGCGAACACCTCTGCGAAGTCGGCGCCGTGTGCCAACGCGGCACCGAGCACACGCTCGACAACCAGGGCCTCCAAGAGAAGCGGCCCCGATGAGATGACGTCGGTCACAGCATTCTCCCTTCCTGGGGACGTGGTTCTCAGTTCACCACCCGGACTGCCGCAACTCCCAGGTCTCGATTAGAGTTGGTTCGCGGTGGACCGACAAGTGCGACAGCAGGTCTCATCGCGGAGGCGAGCTGTGTCGCTCCAAGACGACCGAGTGGCGGATTCGGCGGTTTCGTATGGTACCGAAGTGTCGTTGGAGCCTGGGCTGAACGGGCGCGCCACTATGGTGGTGCGAGACGACGATACCGCCATCGCCTTGCGCTCGGGTGCTGTGGACGTGCTCGGCACACCGCGGCTCATCGCGCTCTGCGAGGAGGCCAGCTGCCTGGCTGTGGCGAAAGCGCTGCCCAAGGGCCACACCTCGGTCCAACTGAGGCTGCAGTTCGATCATCTGGCCCCGGTCCGTGTCGGCTCGAAGGTGACGGCCGACGCAGTGCTCGAGCGAGTGGAGGGCCGGCGTCTGGTGTTCACGGTATCGGTCACGGACCCCGCAGGCCTTGTGGGCGCAGGCAGGCTGACACGCGTGGTTGTGGAGACCGACGCGTTCCTGACGAAAGCGCGCTGAGCCTAGGCGCCTTTGGTCGACGAGGGCTCGTCTCCGCCCGCCTTGGGTGCAGTCCCCAGCCCGTCGTAGTTGACCGCCTGCAGGCCGCTCTGCTCGACCGGTCGCGCCGAAACTATGACCTCGAGGATCTCTGAACCGACCAGCTCCTCGCGCTCGAGCAGGGCGTCGCGAAGTGTCTCTACGACATGGCGGTTCGACTCGATCATCTTGGCGGCCTCCGCCTTGGCACGCCTCAGGAGGTCCTCCACCTCCTCGCGGCCGGCATCGGTCGAGAGGACCTTCGACACGATGTTGGCGCCACCCGGCACTTCGAGCGCCCCGGACGAGATCAGCGTGCTGCCCATCCCGAGGCTCCCCACCATCTGGCACGCCGAGTCCGTGGCGGCCTGGAGGTCCGCAGCAACGCCGGAGCTCGTCTCGCCGAAGAACAGCTCCTCGGCGACCATGCCACCGAAGGCGATCTGGATCAACGCGTAGATCTCCGACCGGGTCTTCGTGAAGCGCTCCTCTTCTTCTGAGTGGACGAGCAGACCGAGGGCATCTCTGCGCTTCACGATGGAGAGGACGTCGAGCTTGCGGCCCCTGCCTGCAAGCCACGCGACCGTCGCATGGCCCGACTCGTGGACGGCTATCGTGCGCCGTTCGGCCTCGGTGTACTCGACCGGTTGCGCGAGGCCGATCTCCTCGGTCATCTTCGCCTGGCTCACGTCCGCCCAGGACAGACGCTCGGCTCCACGGCGAAGCGCCCACACAAGGGACTCGTCGAGCAGGTGCTCGATCATCACCGGCGAGTACCCTGCCGTGAGGGCGGCCAGCGTGTCGCGCCTCTCGGGGTCGTCGAGCTCGCCGTCGTGGGCCTTCTTGTCCAGGTAGTAGTCGATGATCTCGCGCCGCCCACTGCGGCTCGGAAGCCCGAAGAAGATCGAGCGGTCGAAGCGGCCAGGACGCACGAGAGCGGGGTCGAGGTCCGCCGAGCGGTTCGTGGCACCGATGACGAGCACGTTCGCCGACGCTGGAACAGGTTTGCGCAATTCGCGCCCGGCGGGGAGCCAGCGGTTCAGGTGCTCGATGAGAGTGCCCGCGGCACGCGTCGCGGCGGGGGGCTGGTCGAAGGACTGGAGCTGGATCAACAGCTCGTTGACGACTCCGGCGACACCGTCGTGGTGACGTCCGAGTCCCATCCCGCCGCGTGCCCCCCCGATCGCGTCGATCTCCTCGATGAAGCCGACGGCGCCTCCTTCGCGGCGCGCGTACTTGCGCAGAGCCCGGAAGTAAGAGCGGATCTTCCGGTTCGTCTGCCCGTAGAACATCGACTGGAACGCCGAGGACGACACGAAGAGGAAAGGCACACCTCCCTCGGCGGCCATCGCCTTTGCCATGTAGGTCTTGCCCGTCCCCGGTGGGCCTTCGAAGAGGATCGCCCGGCGAGCGGAGCCACCCATGCGCTCGGAGAAGGTCCTGTGGGCGAGGAACAGGTTGAGCGTCTTCACCGCCTCGTCGACGACCATCCCCGCGCCCTTCACGTCGCAGAACCGGACGTCGATCTCGTTCGGCCGGTAAAGGACGTGCGGCGACATCCCGCCACCGATGAGCGGCAGCAGGACCGCTGCGCCTAGCAGCACGATCAGCCCGAGCGCCGGGAGGTACGGCACGAGAGAGGAGGGGACGTGCGGCAGTGCGATCGCGCCGTGGTGCCACACCACGGCGCGCAGCACGAGCCAGACGGCAAGGAGCAGGAGCATCAGCGCCAGTACGGCCAGGCGCCGCTGGCGTACACGCTCCCTGGTGGCCCCCACGTCGGCGCCCGCAGCGCGGATCACGTCGGAGCGTCCGAGCGACCCCAGGTCGACCAGAGCGCCTCCGGCGTCCGAGGCGTGGGTGGCGCCGGTCGACTCGCGCCTGAACATGCGCCGCTCCGCCTTCCTGCTCGTCACCCGTCCGATCCCTGTGTGCATAGCACCCGGCTTCGCTTCACCGGCCTCCTCGCGACGTCCGCCCCGAGCGCCTCCCGACCGTGAGCACCGGTGCCCTGATCGTGGACGAGCGCCGGTGCCTACTCATCCCAGTCTCCACTCCTGCTCTAATGGCTCTGCCAACGGAAACTCAACTCTGGCCTAACTCCACGGCAAATGAGTGCTCTACGCAGCGGAGTGCGCGCGTAGCGCAGCAATCCCTGAATCCTCTCAGGAGGACTCTTTCCGCGTCGAGACCTGACGGAGAACCGCGTCCGAAAGAATCCGGTTCAGACCTGGCGCCCGAGCACGTTGCCGAGCACGCCTCCCACTACCCCCCCACCGACCGCTTCACGGCGGTCCTCTCCACCGAGGTACTCGGACAGGGTGTGGGCGAGCACCGGCAGGGGCATGCTCTGGAGCCAGATCGTCCCCGGCCCGGTGAGCGTCACCACGTGGTGCCCGTCCGCGCCGAAGAAGCGATTGGCGATGCCGGGAAGGCGAATGACCTTGAAGCTCACCGTGTCGTTGAACATCCCGACATGTCCGGGATGCACGAGAAGCGATTGGCCCTGTTCCAGGTCATAGGTGGCAACCTCCCCCGACAGCTCCACCCACGCCTGTCCCTCGCCTTCGAGCTTCTGAAGTACGAAGCCCTCGCCACCCCACAGTCCTCCGCGGAACGTCTGCTGCAAGCAGACCGAAGGTGTGATGCCCGGCGTCCCGCACAACCAGCCGTGACGGTGCACCACGTACCCGTGCCCCGTGGAGATCTCGATGGGGAAGATACGGCCCGGGACCTTGCTGGCGAAGGTGACCATCCCCTGCCCGCCCTGCGGCTCGTATCGAGTGAGGAAGAGCCCACCTCCACCTGCGACCCTCTTCAACCCTCCGAGCAGCCCGCCGCTGCCACCGGTGTTGGTCTTCTGCGACATCTTCATGTTGGCGGTCATCCACGACAGGTCACCGTGCGTGGAGATCAGCGCCTCACCCGGTTCGAGCAGCATCTCGAGAACGGGCATCGTCGTGCCCTTCACATTTGCCTGCATCGCGTGTCCACCCCTTTCCCCTCGCCACCCGGCTGGTGCCAGGCAAACTCGGCCCAGAGTCTGCCTCGTAGCAAGGTCGGCTGCTCGCGTGTCGCCGGTGGGTGGCGGAGATCCCCAGCACCCGCCACCCCGGGCGCTGCGGGTCCGAGGTAGCGTTGGCCAAGCCCCGCCGGGGTCCACCACTCACCCCTTCGGTGAAGGCACATGTTCTTAGACGACATTCACGAGCCCGCCGACCTGCGAACGCTGTCCCAGACACAGCTCACGCAGCTGGCGGCAGAGATCCGGGCGCGCATAGTGGACGTCGTGACCGTGAACGGCGGACACCTGGGCTCGGACCTGGGTGTGGTGGAGTTGACCTTGGCCCTTCACCGGGCTTTCGACTCCCCCCGCGACGCCATCATCTGGGACACCGGACACCAGAGCTACCCGCACAAGTTGCTCACGGGCCGTCAGGCCGCCTTCGGCACCCTGCGCCAGCCCGGAGGCCTGTCGGGATACCCCTCGCGCAAGGAATCCGTGCACGACTGGGTCGAGAACTGTCACGCGTCGACGAGCCTCAGCTACGCACACGGCATAGCCACCGGGTTCAGGCTGCGCGGCGAGAACGACCGACGAGTGGTCGCCGTCGTCGGTGACGGAGCGCTCACGGGAGGCATGGCCTACGAAGCACTGAACAATCTGGGCCACGCCGGATGCCCCGTCATCATCGTGCTGAACGACAACGGCCGCTCTTACGCTCCCACCATCTCGAGGCTCTCCTCGGGACTGACGTACCTTCGGCTCAATCCCTCATACGTCCACGCGCGCGAACGCCTGCGCCTGATGCTTCGGAACATCACAGGCTTGGGCGGGCTCGCGTACTCGAGCATGCACGGCCTCACGAGCGCGCTGCGTGAGATCGTCACTCCCCACCGGTTCTTCGAGACGCTCGGGGTGCGATATGCCGGCCCCATAGACGGGCACGACATCGCGGGGATGGAGAAGGCGTTCGCGAACGCGGCGGAGTGGCACGGACCGATCGTCGTGCACGTGCTCACCCAGAAGGGACGCGGATATGCACCCGCGGAGGAAGACGAGGTGCAGTGCCTGCACGACTTCAAGGTGCAACCGACCAAGCTCGCCCAACACGGCGTGACTGCGCCTGTCTCGTACACCGACGCCTTCACACAGGCGGTCATGAAGCAGGCCGAGCGCCGACCCGAGCTGGTCGCTATCACCGCCGCCATGCCCGGGCCCACCGGGCTGTTGTCCTTCCAGGCCGCCTTTCCCGAGCGCTTCTTAGACGTCGGCATAGCCGAGCAGCACGCGGTCACGGCGGCTGCGGGGATGGCGATGGCGGGTCTCCGCCCGGTGGTGGCGATCTACTCCACCTTCTTCTCGCGTGCCTTCGACCAGGCCAACCTCGACGTGGGCCTCCACGAGCTGCCGGTGGTGTTCGCCCTCGACCGTGCGGGGATCACCGGCGACGACGGCCCGAGCCACCACGGAGTGCTGGACATGTCGTTGGCGCTCTCGATCCCGAACATGACCGTCTTCGCGCCTTCTTCCGCGCAGGAGGTCGGCGTCATGCTCGAGACGGCCCTGTCCCTCGACGGGCCGTCGGCGATCCGTTTCCCGAAGACGCCGGGTGTGCCTGTCGGTCCCGATTGCGTGGGAAGCGGCTTGTCGGCACGGCTCGTGCGGCACGGGGACGGCTCGGTGTGCCTGCTGGCGGTGGGAAAGCTCGTCGAAGCCGCCGAGGAGGCCGCAGCCAAGCTCGCCCCGGAGGGCATCGAAGCCACCGTGTGGGACGTGCGCGTGGTCTCCCCGCCCGACCCCGAGATGCTCGCCGACGCGAGCGGGCACGGCCTGGTGCTGACGATGGAGGACGGGATCCGCGTCGGTGGCGCCGGCACGTTCCTGGTCGATGCGATGCGCCGCTTGGGTTCCGGCGGGCTGACCCTGCCCCCGGTGCGTGTGCTCGGGGTCCCTCGCCGCTACGTCCCTCACGGCAAGCCCGACCAGATCCTGGCGGAGCTCGGCTTGGACGCACCTGGGATCGCGGCTTCGGTGACCGAGGCTCTCGCGACGGAGACGGACCGCCTCCAGCCGACCTGAAGCGATCTGGCGATTAGCCCAGGAGCTCCTCGAGAAGGCACGCTGGAGCCGCGATGAAGAACCTGAAGCTCGGGCTGCAGCTCGGTTATTGGGGAGCACAGCCGCCCGTCGGCACCGCCGAGCTGGTCGACGAGGCTGAGAGGCTCGGCTTCGACTCGGTGTGGACGGCCGAGGCGTACGGGTCGGACGCGCTGACCCCGCTCGCCTGGTGGGGGTCGCGAACCTCGCGGGTGCGGCTCGGCACGGCCTTGTGCCAGCTGTCCGCGCGCACACCGACCGCCATGGCGATGGCGGCCCTCACCCTCGACCACCTGACAGGCGGCCGCTTCGTGCTCGGGCTCGGAGTGTCAGGTCCCCAGGTGGTCGAAGGCTGGTACGGCCAGCCCTTCGACAGACCCCTGGCGCGCACACGCGAGTACGTGTCCATCGTCCGCCGGGTGCTGGCGCGCGAAGCACCGGTCGAGAGCGACGGGTCCCACTACCCGCTCCCCTACCCGGGGGGCACGGGCCTCGGGAAGCCGCTCCAGGCGATCGTGCACCCGTTGCGCTCGGACATCCCGATCGTCCTCGGGGCCGAAGGCCCGAAGAACGTCGCTCTGGCGGCCGAGATCGCGGACGGCTGGTTCCCGATCTTCTTCTCGCCGATGCACATGAGCGAATTCAGCGCCGCTCTCGCCGAAGGCTTCGCCCGTCCCGGCGCACGGCGCACGTCGGAGGACTTCGAGGTGATCGCCCTGTGCCCCGTGCTGGTCGGCAAGGACGTCGAACGCGTCGCCGACGCCTTCAGACCGATGCTCGCCCTCTACATCGGGGGCATGGGGGCCCGTGAGGTGAACTTCCACTTCGACGTCTTCGTGCGCACGGGCTTCGAGGCCGACGCGCACAAGATCCAGGACCTGTACCTCGACGGCCGCAAGGACGAGGCGGCGGCCGCAGTTCCCACGGCGATGGTGGAGAGAGTCGCGCTCGTGGGTCCCAAGGAGAAGATCCGCGACGACCTGGCTGCGTGGCAGGAGTCGATCGCCACCACCTTGCTCGTGGGCGGCTCTGCCAGCACGCTCAAGTTGATGGCCGAGTTGCTGCTTTGAGCGCCGAGTTGGCCTTGTGAGCATGGCCGGGGCCGCGTCACCAGCCCGTCGCTTCGAGGGCAAGACCGCGATCGTCACCGGCGCAGCCTCGGGTGTCGGCCGTGCGACCGCCGTCCGCCTGGCCACCGAGGGAGCACGGGTCGCCTGTTTGGACGTCGCCGCCGAGGAGGTACAGGAGACCGCCGGTGCGCTGGTGACTCTCGGGGCGATGGCCCTCGCGTACCGCACCGACGTGACCGACGAGGACGAGGTCAACAGGACCGTCGATCAGGTGGCCTCCGCCCTCGGCAGGCCCAGCGTCCTGTGCAACGCAGCCGGCATCGGGATGTTCGCCCACACCATCGACATGCCGTTGTCGAATTGGCAGCGCATCCTGGCGGTCAATTTGACCGGGCCGTTCCTGATGTCGAAGGCCGTGTTGCCGCACATGCTGCATCCCCAAGGGGGGAGCGTCGTCAACGTGACTTCCACCTCGGGGCTTACGGGCAGCGCCTACGCAGCCGCCTTCTGCGCGTCGAACGGTGGCCTCGTCATGCTCACCAAAGCGCTGGCGGTCGAGTACGCGGGCCGAGGCGTGCGCGTGAACGCCGTGGCCCCGGGAGGAGTCGGCACTCCCCTGGTGGCGAATTTCGACCTGCCCGAGGGTGCCGACCCGAAGCACCTGCATCGCATGATGAGCAGAATGGGTTCTTGCAGTCCCGATCAGGTCGCCGCGGCGATCGCCTTCCTCGCCTCGGAGGAGTCCGCCCACACCACGGGCGCGGTCCTCTCGGTGGACGGAGGTATCACCGCGTAAGAGCGACCGCTCCGTGCTCAGCGAGCGTTTATGTAGTCGACCAGCTCGTTGCGGTCCTTCTCGAGCTCGACGATGCGGTGCTTCACCACGTCACCGATGCTCACGATCCCGCACAAGGCGCCGTCGCGCACCACGGGCACGTGACGGAAGCGCTTGTGGGTCATCGTCGACATGAGCGACTCGACCTCGTCGTCGGGCGAGCACGTGATGACCTTGGACGACATGATCGACGAGACCGGGTCCTCGAGCAGCGCGCCGGCCCGGTCGGTCAACGCTCGCACGATGTCACGTTCGGAGACGATCCCCTCGATGTGCTTTCCGTCCGAGGAGACGACCAGGGCTCCGATGCGGTGCTCACGCAACTCGGCGGCGGCATCGGCCACTGTCGCACCAGGGGCGATGGTCGCCACCGAGGCCCCTTTGGTAACCAAGAGATTCGAGACTCGCACCGGTCCATGCCTCCCCATGAGCCCCATGCTCCCTTGAACTCTACAACCAGTGTAGAGGGGAGACGCCTCGACGACCAGAGGCAGATCGGAGTTTGTGGGCGCGGAGGACCCGGATCTGCGACAACCGAGCTGAACGGTGACGCCGAGGGGGAATCCCCTCGGCGTCACAGCCCTGCACAAGGCGTGTCTCGCCCGCAGGCGAGGCCTTACGGGTGGAGCGCTACGTGAGACGCTCGACGATGATGGCCATCCCTTGGCCGCCGGCCGTGCACATCGTCTCCAGCCCGTAGGTCTTGTTCTCGGTCTCGAGAGCGTTCAGCAGCGTCGTCATGATGCGGACCCCGGTCATGCCGAAGGGATGGCCGAGGGCGATGGCGCCGCCGTGCACGTTGAGCTTGTCCCAGTCGACCCCGAGGTACTTGGTGGCAGGGACGATCTGCGCCGCGAAGGCCTCGTTGATCTCGACGAGGTCGATGTCGTCCATCGTCATGTTGGCCCGCCGAAGCACCTGGCGGGACGCCTCGATCGGCCCCAGCCCCATGATCTCGGGGTTCAGGGCCGAGACGCCGGTGGCGACGATGCGAGCCAGCGGGGTGATCCCGAGCTCGGACGCCTTGGTGTCCGACATCACCACGACCGCCGCGGCGCCGTCGTTCAACGGACAGGAGTTGCCTGCGGTCACGCTCCCGCCCTCTCTGAACGCGGGCTTCAGCGTGGCCAGCACCTCCATCGTCGTGCCCGGGCGAGGGCCGTCGTCCTTGGAGATCACCGTCCCGTCCTCCAAGGTCACCGGGATGATCTCCCTCGCGAAGTACCCGTTGCTCTGTGACTCCACCGCCCGGTTCTGGCTTAGACATGCGAACCGGTCCATGTCCTCGCGGCTCACGTTCTCCTTCTCGGCGACGTTCTCTGCGGTCTGTCCCATGGCGATATACGGGTCGGGCAGGCCCTTCAGCGGGGTCCAGGGCTCTGTGACCGCTGGGGCACGCGCCGCGGTGCGGGCCTCCGCCTCGGCGAAGGCGGGGTTGTGCGGACCGGCATCGGCGAACCCGTTCGGGTAGCGGCTCACGGCCTCCACCCCTGCGGCGACGAACACGTCGCCCTCACCGGCGCGGATCGCGTGTGCAGCCATGCGCATCGCGACCACCGAGGAGGCGCAGTAGCGGTTCACGGTGACCCCGGGGACGTCCCAGCCAGCCAGGATGCCGGCTACACGCGCGATGTTGTGGCCCGACTCGCCTGCCGGCATGCCACAGCCCATTATCACGTCCTCGATCTGCTGGGGATCGAGCTGGGGAATCTTGGCAACCACCGCCTTCATGACGTCGGCGGCGAGGTTATCGGGGAGACAGCTCACCAACGAGCCCTTGTTCGCGCGTCCGATGGGGGTACGCCCTGTGGCCACTATCACTGCATCTGGCATCGAATTGCTCCTTGCGTCTCTAGGGTCTCTACGGTCTTCACGGTCTCCGCTGTTCGCGGTCCAGGTCTCTGCTCTCTGCTGTCTTCGCGGTTTCGGTATCCAGGTCTCAGGTTTGCACATCGGTGCCGCCCAGCCAAAGTCGGCGGGACGTGCGTAGAGCCGAGAACCAGCTGTTCGGTTGACCTCCTCGGTACGCCGAGAGCCGGAGAAGGGCTTGCATCCAGCGCCGACAACGTGACCAGGGCGGACCCGAGGACTGTAACCTGTTCTAGCGAGGGTTCCGCGCGCAGAGTGGATGACAGAGCCAACAAGAAGGATACCGGTTGCCATGTGTCCTGAGATCGAGAAGTCGGAGCACGACTGGAGAGCAGAGCTTTCGGCTGACCGCTACCACGTTCTGCGGGAGAAGGGCACTGAGCCCGCGTGGAGCGGAGCGCTGCTCGACGTCCATGATCCGGGCCTGTTCCGCTGCGCGGGCTGCGGCGTCGAGCTGTTTCGCAGCGACGACAAGTTCGACTCGGGATCGGGTTGGCCCAGCTTCACCCGGGCCGTCGCCGAAGGGGTCGTCGAGGAGCACGAGGACCGCTCGTTCGGCATGCGCCGGACGGAGATCACCTGTGCGCGCTGTGGCAGCCACCTGGGTCACGTCTTCCCCGACGGGCCCGTGCCCACGGGTCAGCGCTACTGCGTGAACTCGCTGTCGCTCGATTTCGAGCCGTCTCCTTCAGCCGAGGCGTAGCGAGCTCGAAGCTCGGGGGGTCGGACTGCTCGCTCGACCCGACGCTCGAGCTCGGGGAACCAAGGCCCTCCTGCTGGTCGCGGTGAGTGGGTCACCTCGAGACGATCCGGCCTTCGGCGAGCTCGAACAGTGCCGCCATTCGCGCGGCTTCGACGGCCCTGCCCGACCGAAGCAGCGTTCGCTCGGCCTCGGCGCAAGCCTCACAGAGCTCGAACGCCTCTCGCTTCGAGAAGACGACGACCGACGCGAAGCGCACCGGGACCTGTTCCAGCCGTTGCTGGTCGCGCTCTTTCACATCTGCGCCCTCTTCGTGAGATGCCTCGCGATTACGACGCACGCGATTAGCAGCGTGCCCGGAACGACCACCAGGACCGGAAGCCCGTAGTGGTGCGCACCCTCGACGAGGAACGCCGTGAGGGTACCCATCGACGGCAGGTGCTTGGCGGCTTGGACGAAGTCCTCGCTGGCTACGAGAGGGCCGGCGATCCATGGATACAGCGCGAAAGCTCCCAATCCTCTTCCCTCGTTCTCTTCGTTCTTGTCTGTGTTCCGAACCCACGTGACGGACGATCGGGGACCCGGACCCACGGACATCGCTGCTCGAGGGCCCGGGTCTGGTCCGATCAGGCGCTGGACCCGACGATCTCGGATTCCTCGGACGGGTCGGAGCTTCCACCCGGGGACACCTCGTCGGGGATCCTGCGCTCTGCCTTTGTCACCTCGGCCGTGGCGAACCGCAGCGAGGGGCCGACGTCCTCGGCGCTCACCTCGACGCGGCTTCGGCGCTCGCCCGCGTCGTTCTCCCACGCGCGCTGGTCGAGACGGCCGGTGACGATGACCCTGCTTCCTTTGACGAGGCTCAATGCGACGTTCTCGGCGAGATCCCGCCAGCAGACGACGTCGAAGAACGACGTCGCCTCCTCCCATTCGTCAGAGCCTCGCGACTGCCAGCGCCTGTTGACCGCCAGCCCGAAAGTGGCGCTCGCCTGTCCTTCGCGCGTGTAGCGGATCTCCGGATCGCGGGTCAGGTTCCCCGAAAGGGTGGTCGTGTTGCTCATCGTCTTCGCCTCTCCTCTACTCGTGGCACCCTTACTCGTGACACCCTGGCGGGTGCACCTTGATGGTGGAGGGCCGACCTCGCTCGGTCGCTGTCACTCGACTTTGCGTCAGACCTTGCCGGAGCGCGAAACGCGATGCTTTGGCGGAAACGCCTGCGGAGGATCGCGGAGCCGCCCGAGCCGACGTGGCTGGCGGAGTCAGTGGGTGATGCGATGAAGGGGCGGGGCCTCCGCCCCTTGTGAAGTTTCCAGTGATCAGGAAGACACTGGTGGCTTCGCAAACCACTTCGACAAGAAGAGGAGGCCCCTGTGGAACGACGTTATGTCG